>Ga0209208_10008533_pt1 | contig 13649 bp, 7 predicted proteins | sample S1TSphfallax_3_FD_187694 | JGI IMG/M metagenome (GOLD analysis project Ga0209208, IMG submission 187694) | Host-associated microbial communities from peat moss isolated from Minnesota, USA - S1T2_Fd - Sphagnum fallax MG (SPAdes) (version 2) | ecosystem: Host-associated > Plants > Peat moss >...
AAGGCTCTCTCTCTCTCTCTCTCTCTCTCTCTCTCTCTCCTCAAAGATCCATCAAGTGAACAAAAAATAAAGTGAGAGAAGGCAAAGGGCAGGAGGGTGGGGGGGGTGGGCAGACCATGAAAAGAAATTCAGGCAGTGGGCAGCCCAGACATTAAAAAATTTGTGGGCAGTTTGAAGCTCATTCAGGCAATTCACAGGGATGAAGTGGACTTGACAATTTCACAATGTGGAGTTGGCAACTCGAGATTGCGGACTTGGCAGCACGTACTTGACAATTGGGCAATGTGGAATTTGCAATTTGGCAATGCAGACTTGGAAAAATAATCAATAGCAATGTAGAGTTAGTGATTTGACAAAGTGGATTTGGGAAACACATTAAGTGAACTTGCTCAAATAGGCGAGCAAACAAAACTGTATTCCATTAGTAGCTGGGCTAGGGCCCAGTTCTACGCAAGCTCACGCAGTGCGATTCATAGCAAGTTATTGTGCTAAAGTCGATATCCAATTTCAGGCATTTGTAAATATTCTCTTATTATAAAACAGTACCTCACCAGTTGTAACTTTGTCTCATGCATCCACAAGAAACAAACTTACTTAATGCAACATGTGACCAGCCACCATTTTAGATCGCATCTCCCTCGTCTGAAGCTTTTATCGTTTGTGACAGATTGAAAGCACTTACGTCATGTCATCGCTAGTTTGTATCACTTCTTCAAGATAGAATTTCTGATTGGGATGAATACGTTCACACCTACGTATGACTCACGCGAAGTGTTGTTTTTTTTCATTTTTGTGATGTAGCATGGGTGATGAGCATCTCGCAAGAGATTTAGCATGAGTGGCTTTGATCCCGCAAAAGATTTAGCTTTCATGGCGAAAGGATTTGAGGAACATGTCAAAACAGTAGAAAACTAGCAGAGAGTTGGTTGCACCTCCAGTTCACCAGGAAAAAGTCACTGCTCCTGAGGGGGTCAACTGCAAACAACTATTTGGCCAAATTCATCATAGTTAAGCTCATGCACATGTTGTCGCCTTTGATTTTGTCAACTCAACTTGATCTCTGGATGACGTTGGGATGGCGTTCACTTTACAACTAAATTGTTTTGTATATAGTTCAAAATTAAAATCCCATATGCAACAATGATAACAAGCCAACCATGTCTCAACACCCTTGAGTACCCTTAAGTACCCTTAAGTGCTCACAATTCAATACTACAAGCTTGTCACTTCTAAGTACATATTGCAATAAGTTGTTGGTGTTATAGTACAATGTTTCTAGGGTCCTTGGAACGATAAATATATAGATAGTTCTTGTGTAACAAGTTGAAACATAACAAACATTGATTTTCAAACTTTCAAAGAGGACCAATTCGACAATGGCTAGTCGAGGGGATGTAGTTGTTGCAAATGGAGAATTCAAGCATTATGAAGGGCACACCACAATCTACGTGGTGCTTGCTTGTCTCCTGGCTTCATTCAGTGGACTCATGCTTGGTTATGACATTGGAATAACTGGTGACTATTTTTCACGGTTAACTCCACATGTTTGGTGTGCAATATGTTCGCTAGTTTTTTGAAGATTTGAAGTGATTTGTTGAAGTCTTGATTTGAAGTGATTGTTTAACTTGAAAATTGTGGTTTTGAATAGTGATTTTATGCAACTAAAATTGACTAAATGTTGAACAACTTGGTGTGTTCCATCTAGGTGGGGTGGCACAAATGAATGATTTCTTGGAAAAGTTCTTCCCAGCGGTGGTTGTGAACAAGGAACTTGAATATGAATTAAGAAAAGGGAACCTTTATTGCCAATACAACAACCAACATCTACAAGCATACATTTCATCTTTTTACCTTGTGGGATTTGTGTCCACCTTAATGGCGGCTCCCATCACAAGACACTATGGTAGAAAAACAAGCATACTTATTGCTGGGATTTCTTTCCTCATTGGTGTTGTTCTCAAAACATCGGCTCAAAATTTGGCCATGCTTGTTCTTGGACGAATCTTATATGGTTTGGGAGTTGGATTTTCCAACCAGGTTAGTGTCAAAATGTTGAACTTTAGTTGGACCCAATTATGTTGTTATTGTTATGACAAATTTACTTTTGACACAATCAATTTAAAATAGATGACACAAGTGAAAATCTTATGCACTATTGACGTAAATGTAATTTTTTTCAACTCACATCTTGATAACATCAACCTGAAAATAAAGTCAGTGATGGGTAGTACTGATTATTTTTGTAATATTGCTTCCTCCTTCTAGGGTGGGTTGTATAACTATGTGGCACATTATTACCATGGGAGGTTAAAAGATTTTAGGAATAATGTTCAACCTAGGTTGTTTTGAAAGGGTCCCATTTGAACATTTGGTATTGGCTTTGCAATTCAATTTATAAGTGTGTGTATTATTCTGAAAGCACCAAATACTTGAGTATACATGGCATTTGAACTTGATAATTTTTTCATTTAGTAAACTAGATAGATATCCATTGGCCATAGAAATTCTATGACCATATTTGTGAAGCATTGCACTAAATTTATGACATCTCACATTTTAAAAATAACGTCATAGTCTAGGAACTTTGATTGCATCATACCCTTCTTCAAATTTTCATGGATTATTTTTCTTTTGAATGTTTTGTTTATGGTACGCAGGCTGCACCTTTATATATGTCTGAGGTTGCACCCTTCAAATGGCGGGGACGCTTGACTTACCTTTTCCAACTTTCTCTATCAATAGGTGCTTTTTGTGCCAATGTGATCAACTATGGCACATCAAGGCTTGTCCCTAATGGATGGAGGATTTCTTTGGGTTTGGCCGGAATTCCAGCAATTATTATTACCATTAGTGGGATTATACTTTCTGACACTCCAAATAGCTTAGTTCATCGAGGTAAACAAGAAGCAGGAAGAAAAGTGCTTGAAAGGATGCGAGGAATAACCAATGTGGACATTGAATTTGAAGACATTTTGATTGCAAGCAACCAAAAATCTAGTGAGGAAAGGAATGCATTCAAGAATGTATTGAAAGGGAAGAGCATACCCCCACTTATCGTATCATGTATCTTCCAAATCTTCAGCCAATTCACTGGGATTAATGACCTCACATTCTATTCCCCAGTTCTATTTTCAACTTTGGGTTTTAAAAGTGGTGGAGCTCTTTTTACTGCAGTTGTTTTAGCGGGGATTTCTACATTGGCTATCTTGGTTGGCTTATTATTAGTAGACAAGGTTGGGCGCAAGGCATTACTCATTGAAGGCAATGTCCAAATGTTTTTCTCTCTGGTAAGTAATATTCAAAAGTTGAAACCTAATAATTTTATTCCTTTTGTTAAATACATATTGGTTTCATATAAATGAATATTAATTACAAAAATAACTTTCTATTTAAATTGGTGCACAACCTAATCAAACCTATTGTAACGCATTAAATCCCCAAATTTTAGAATGAAATGGTGGCTTCCAAAGTTAACATTGCTACAAAGGTGCATACAGCCCACCTTCGCAAAAGAGAATTGTGCTTGTCATGTGCATGAAAGGTATCCAATAGCTAAACCTTTGGCCAACACTAAAATTATTCTTTAATCATGTATTTACATGGCCACTTAGAGTACAATTCAACTTGTCACTATGGACACCACCAAAGGTTGAAATGCCAACTGAACCATATATAGCAAACTTTTAGTTCCAATCATTGAGATTTCAAAACATGCTTGAGATTAAAGATAAATGGCCCTTGCAAAATTACGTGAAATATTGTGTGTGTTTCAAAAATACACAAATGGATTCAAACATGTGTCATTTTTTTTATCCACATAACATTTTACCACACCTAATTTGTCATCTTTTCATGTACTTGTTTTAGCAAATTCTCAAAATATTGTCATGTGGATAACAATCAAAATTTTATTTTTGTTGTATCTTGAACCTAGACATATATATGATCTTTTGAAATGAAACACATTGATTAGCAAATATGAAATAATCTCAACAATTTGCAAAACCAAGTGTGAAAGAACATTAGGTTTTGGGAAAGGTCTTTGGGGGGAATGCAAGTAGCTAGGCAATAGAATTACTCGTGAGTTTTTTTAATTAACAAAATTTTATGAAATACCACATGAAATACATAGTTTGCATGTATTTTTTACTAGTCATAGAATGAAAATATTTTCAATTTAGTTATATGTAGTACCAAAAAAATGTCAATAAATGAACTATTTGATGTGACTTTAATTTAACTAATTTGATCATCTCATTATATTTTCTTAATCATGTAATCATACTTGATCTTTTTCCATTTGATGGTATATGCATTGATCATATCCATGTTACAACAAACATAAAAATGATTTTTTTGAATAAATAACTCTTGAATAGTATGCATAGTTATTGGAAGAAATCACCTTGTTTTCTTTTCATTTTTTCCATTTTCAAAAATAATGAAATGAAAAAAAAATCTTTTTTTGGTGACATCAAAATTTTCAATCTCTTTATTTGCAAGATCCATGAAGTTTCTACAGCATATAGTGTCAACATCTTAAGCTATATCAAACCTTTTTTCCTCTATTTTTTTCACAATCTTTTCTGCATTTATATGTTCATATGTTTTTTGAAAATTCTATTCTATAAACAAGGATAATTTAGTTATTAACTTATTATGATGACCAAATTGATAAATGAAAGTCATGGTCAATAGTCAACTTGTTGAGTTGAAAATTTGCATATATGCTAATATCATCAAATGGGGTGTTGTATTGCTGGAGTAATGCCCCCTAACATTACATATGGCCATAGTTGTTGCAATTCTTATAGACTACCCTTTGCCCCATTTTTTTTTGTTTCACCTTGGCATTTCTAGACATGTTTTTTGGGTCCATATCATACAAATTTTGGGCATATTGTGGGTGTTAAGCAATATGCAACATGCTACAAGATCCCTAGCACATGCTACCTGGTATGTTATGTGCCCTTTGGTACATGTGCACTAATTTCATAACTATTGCACATAATTGAGGGACTTTCATCCCCTTGGTAGTTTTTCTTTGACATATATATTTGTTTTTTGACAAAAAAATTGGGGGAAAAAAAAAGCCATTTTCATCATCCTTGAAAATTAACTTTTAATAACATAGTGAAAATAGATTTTGAAATGGTGATTGCAACAAGCCACCATTCCATTCTTACATAATAGGGATGCAACATATATAAAACTCAATGTGTGATTCATGATGCAGGTTGCAATTGCTATGATCCTTCGATATGGGTTACAAGATGAAGTGCGCTTGTCACATTCACTTGCAATCATTTTGGTGGTGTTTGTATGTATATATGTTGCGGGATGGTGTTGGGCATGGGGCCCATGTCAATGGTTACTTCCCAGTGAAATTTTCCCACTTGAAACAAGATCAGCAGGCCTGAGCATTGAAGTATCTGTGAACTTCTTATTTAATTTTGTGATCATTCAATCATTTTTGAGCATGTTATGTTCCCTCAAGTGGGGCCTCTTTGTCTTCTTTGCTATATGGAACTTTTTCATGCCATTTTTGGTGTTCCTTTATGTGCCTGAGACCAAAGGAGTGCCTATTGAGGAGATGGAGCTTGTGTGGAAAAGGCATTGGTTTTGGAAAAGATTCATGCCAGTTGACAATTATATTGACAACCCTCCTGAGAAACCTTGAAACAAAACCGCCTCAAATTTATATGTGTATGTAACTTTTAAACAACAATTGACTTGCTTCTCGGTTGCAAATGGTGTCCAATTTGAACTTGGAAAAATTCAAACAACAATTTATGTTTATCACAAGGTAGTCAAGGCAAGATGGTGTGCTTACTTATGCCTTGATTCACTAGTACAACATGTATATTTAAGGAGGTGTTAAACAAATGGGAATTTATGTCATCCTAAATTTCCAATGCGGTGGGAAATATGTGTCCCTAGTTTTTTGAACTCTTTAGCTATTGCTTGTACTAAATCACTACTTCTCCATATGTTGTATTAGTGTGGCATATCCTATTGAACACCTCTTGTATTCTAGCTTGAATTATTCAGTGTTTTTCTAAGTTTTAGTTTGGTCTTCTATGCCCATTTAACTCATCTTTGATCATATCAGGAAGTTGTTTACTTTTGAACTTTAGAAGCCCAATGCTTTATTATACTTAGTACTATGTTTAAGCTATTGTGTACATATTGTAACTTAGTTTACAAGGTATATGCATTTTTGTGAAATCCAATTTTTGTAAAAATATTTTTGATTTTTTGGGTGATTTTTTTACATTTTTATTGAATTTTTATTAAATTTTAAAATATATTTTTAATGACCCTTGCTTCATAGGTCTGAAAATTATGAAACCAGCACAGTGCATCTGTACTCACAAAGGGCAAGTTCAAATGATATGAAGAGCACACCTCCATTTTTCCCAAAGTTTTATAAATTGATTACTATTGTATTCTTAGGATGAAAATGCTCAAAATTAATAACTCAAGTTTTACTTTGATGTTTTGTGACATACAGTTTTCAATATATGAGTGACTATGGAATGAGCACTCAGACATATATGGCTTGTAAGCTCACTGTATTGTTCCACAAACATTACAATTTCTACAATTCAAATTATAGATCTATTTACTCAATCTTTTATTCAATTAGCCTTTCAAGAGTTTCTATGTAAAGTAAGAGATCTCATGTATAAAAATAAAATGATTAAACAATTTTTTACAATTATACAAAAAGTAATGATGAAGCCACCATGAAGGTCCAATACAATTTAAACTCGATGTTTGCAATATTAATGACACCTTATGAGATTCCTCAAATTGGGGATATTAATAAAAACATGGTATGAACAATTTGATGGTTAACAAATTCTCTTGACTATTTGAGAGGGAGGGTGGATGACTTGTGAAAGTTAAGAGCCTGGCACATGATCAAAAGTCAATAGTCATGCCCACCCATCAAATTTATGCTTCATTTCGCCAATTCCATCTTTGAAATGTTGAAGTCCAAGAAACTATACTTTGAAAATTTTATTTGACAACTATGACCCCATATGATGTTTGTATTGTGATGAGCATTAGTTATCATATTAAAATGTCCACCAACTTGCTTGAAACACTGTAAGAGTGTATCCATATAAATATTAGGTCTCAACCCATATCAAAGCCATTCACTATGTTGATTAGAAATAGCAATTCTTGTGAGGTGTATCTAGTATCAATAGTTTAAAAAATAAAATAAAAATTCTTCCAAATGATTGTGGTGTAGAACAATGGGAAAAATAATTGGTCATTCATTCGTTGGTGGTTCTAATTTGAATATAGCTCTTCCAGAAGGGGAAAGAGGAAGAAAGTTTGTATCTTTATTGTCTATCATCATCATAGAGTGCATTGGAGGAAAAGATTCAAGTTCAGAAATCCCATGGCTGTGATGCAACTCAGTTACGTCTAAGCCAAGCCCAACATTTGAAGGAACAATATTAGGGAGAGAGTTAAGGCTAGAGGAGACCCTAGTACCCAAATCAATTATTCCTGCAATATTTTTTCTACAACAACTCAAACACCTAGCATTTGAAAATGTGAGGTCACTTCGAGTCCTAGGTTGGTATAACATGGCACCCATGTTACTACTGTTTAGGCTTGGAAATTGGTCATAGTCTCCACCAATCATAGTGGGGATAATGTGGGGGGAAAATGGGGATAATTGTGGCATCGAAAGCATTGGGAATGTTGATTCCCCACTTCGGTCATTATAACAATTGTTGTTGAAGTATTGTTCAACTTCCTTTGTATGATGCAAACATCTTTTCCGATGACACCATTCTCGAGCAAATATGTTCTTCCATTGGCAGGGAGCCTTAACCTTAATACTTTCGGTTTGGCACCCAAACTCATATGCAAATCGAAGCTTCCATAAATTGTCACTGCCAGCAAGAAATTTAAGTTCCAAACACACACACCCAATTTGAGCAAGTGAGATTGCAGGAAGTAATTCCAATATTTTGTTTTTCACCTCAGTCGGGATGATGAGAAAGGATGCTGGCAGTGGAAGCCCAGCTTTCTCACATATCGATGTAAGCAATGGCAGAGTCAACTTGTCTTTCACTTCTTGCCATAGATCAAACACATTTTGAAACACAATTGTGTTGGTGTTTGATTTCATATGTTCATGCTTGTCTATGATGATATTATTAAACTCTGTCTGACAATCCATTGGTGTACTATGATCCTGCTACCCCAAAAAATAGAATTAGGGTTTTACCCTATGACATGATCATATCTCAATATCATGGTGATTTGATAAAAGTGGTTGAGTTCATTCTCATCTCATATACCACTTTTCCAAATTCTTGCAAGAACTAGGTTTCTAGACAACAAGTTATTGATTCAATGAAGGCAACCAAACCAAATGATACAAGAAAAAGATTTTTTTGGATGAAATTGCATACATAAAATCAAAGAAGGGTATCTAAATGAGTTTATCATGTTAGATTATGAAGATCCAACAAAATGCAATTCTTTAGGATATGGATGCACATGCATTAACATTCAATTGCGAGGCTTAATTGGAATGAAAACAAAATTTAGATGTGAAAGATATTATTGTTTTTTAGAATTGATGTCAGAATCAATAATAGAAAAGGTTGTGTGCACCATGAGGGAATCGCCAATGTTGTTGATTTTTGGGACTAATATCAATTCTTGTTGCTTCAAGAATCTAGACATAGGAAGGCTAACCCTATGAACTTCAGACTTGAATTGGCCACTAGTAATGGCCCCATACACTACCAATGCATTTCCAACTATCTGGCAACGAAGTATTATATTTGAATCCACAAAATTTTGCAATCTTGTTGTTGCATCATCTTCAGATTTGGATTTGATGATTTCTGGAAGAGTGTAGTTGAGGTTCACTTGGCCTCCCTTCCCACTCCATCCAGGTGGAAGACCATATTTAAGTTCAAATGAGCGATCATTGATCAACATATCATCACCCTTTGATGTAGACATGATCCCAGCTAATAAAACAAACCCAGTCTCTAGCATCACTGCATGGATTGCCAAAACCAAAAACTCTTGTTGTTCTTTCACCTTTCCATACTCCACTAATAGCACACGCTGCAACAAATCTGGAATTGTTCCACCATGGGCTTCATAATTTCCACTTGATGGTTGTTTTGTTGAGGATAACATCACCAAGCCACAATCTGACAATAATTTTGATTCACTTTCCACTTCCATTGCATCATACCCTCCTACAAGATCCAACTCCATAGATGCAACACAAATTTCCAACAAACTTCAAGTGAATTATTTTAATAACTTGTTGAATATCTTTTCGGAAGCAATTTCTTTTCCCCCCTTCTCTAGATCAAATTTCTTTTCTTGTTGGCATGAATGCAATTTGCATACCTTCAAATTGAATTCCTTCTATGCACAATAACATTGTATTTGGAATATCTCCAAAACGTTGTGACCTTTTGGAAGAACAACAAGTGGTAATAGGCTTCCCACCTTTTCATCCATTCCACTTGAAAGACTATTGTGGCCTCTTCATGGAAACCCACATGATGAGTTAGTGCTTGAGACTTGGAACAGGATATCTCAAGGACTAGGCATTCGTTTCCACAATTTACGCTCCTATTCACACTAAAATATAAGGGTAAGGTTTGTGATCATGGGGACCATATCTTCCACTATCAAATGATGTGGCATACTACCCTTTGTACTTGAAGTGGAAAAGCACTAACATCCAAAGAAAGTAGCATTGTCATTTATGTAGTGCATAATATGTTTCTTAAAGGGTGAGTTTTCCTTTGAACTAGGTGTCCAATAGATTGAGCATGGTGTTTGACTTGGGTATGACTTGAATACCAAGGCTGACCTAAAGGAGGAAGGGCTACCCAACTTGCGTAATTTTTAAAAACCTTGGAATTCATGTTCCAAAGGTACATGTGATAATGAAATTATGAATGAAACATGAAATTATTTAATGTTAAGATGTAAGGATGTAGGTAAGGGATGATATTGTCCCCGCTTGCCTTTAGTGCACATGAAAATCCACCTCATGCATACAAAGGATTTAAATGACAAGTTTTTATTTATATACAATTTTCAGTTATGAACAATTTAAAATGATTCCATATTAAATATCAAATCCACTTGGAAATACCAAATGAAAAATACCCTACATTGATGTCAAATTTGACACATATTGATTCAAATTTTCCTTATTAAAAAGTTTGGGAATTTTTTCTTAATATGTTTGAAATTTTGAAATAATTATATATTGACTTTGCCTAATAATGAAAAAATTATGGAGAATTCAATAAGTTATATTGGCGTCTTGTTTTAGACCTATGGAAGTATCATTGTAATAAGTCCTATTTTGAAAATTAAGAGGAGGGTTTGTGGCTTTGAGAATTGGAAAATTACATTCGTTTCATGAAGGTTGATCGAAAAATTGGAATAGGTTGGCCTACCTTTTCAAGGATTATGCCCAAACACAATGAATGCAATTATCATGTGAAGGTTGAACATGCATGGCTATTTGTGCAAGGAACTCAAAGCTTGAGTTGAAGTTGAGTTCATCCTAGGTGTTGATCTTGAAACAATCAACAAGTCAATTTGAATGTGTGGGTCACAAAAGTTATATTTTTCAATTTGTTTTTTTGGTTGCATAGGGTATTTGAAGGAGCACTACCACATTGATTTGGGTGAGAGTTGACTCAAATATTGTACAAGTATTCCAATTAGTTCGTCCGCTTGTTGGCACTAGACTATGCATTAGACATTACATGGCTAACAAGCTAATATGTATGTAAATAAAAAGATCATGGGATAACTATTAATTTTCATTGGTGAGTTAATTTGGGAGTTCAATAACTATAAACATAGGCTTATGTACGACTTCTTTTTTTTAAAATTATTTAGGAAATGGTGTTTTCTCTTCTATTTTTTTATAAGATTAATTTGTTGATCAATGCTTCGTTTTAAAGATGTTTCACACGCACATTCATTTGCAATGACATTTTCTTTTGAATGCTTAATTTGGTTTTTATGAGTGTTAGTTTAGTTTATGTGCACAAATGTTCCATTTGAAATATTAAACTTTTTTTTGGATTGCACCAATTTGGTATCCATTTTTGGGTAGTTGTTGCAATATCCCTTTGGATTTAAATGTAGGTTTGTCACATCAAAGTAATCACATATGCCATTGTGAAGATGACATGTCTAAATGGAATAAATAATTACATAGTGGTGTGTGTGTGTTGTGTATGACTATAAATCAATCATGAATGTAGTCATAAATTCATATTTTTGGCACAATGACCTCTTGATTCTCAGTGGTGTGAATGGAAAATTCATGTCAAAAGAAAATCCTTTCCAATTGCAAAATGAAATTGAAGGAAAATTTTATGAAGAAATGTTGATGGTAAAAATGAATAACATCCCCTTCAACTCAATTAATTACCAATGAAAAGGCAATCATATTGGGATCAAAATTGAAATACATGTCCTTGAAAATAAACTAAAAGTAAGGTTGACTTATAGGTAATCATTGGTTGTAGTATGAGTTAATAAGAATTGGACCAAAATTGAGATTAAATGAATTTTTTTTTGTGAAGAATTAGATGTTGAATTGATTTGACATAGTTCCATTTTAAGAGTGGAATTAGAATGGAAAATGAGGCAATTCTTTTTTAAAAATAAATTGGAATGAAAGGTTCTTCATAAAAGTAACAAAGCATTCAACATTGGTTGCAACCCAAAGAATTAAAAAAAGAATGTTGAGATTAGTTGTAGATATTGTCTTTCATTCTAGGTGCGTCCCATATACATAAATTGAAAGTAGACCCATTCCAAACCAATTTTCAACTTACAATATTAGATTTCAAACTCCATATGGAGTCCTTTGTGTCCATCCACATAGATAGATCACACTTGTAATTGTGTAAAACCCACATAGGTTTAAATAGGCAAGAATGTTATAACATCAACATGGTTTTAGGTTTTTAATAGGTTGAAACTTATAACTTTTGAATAATGTAAAAACTAAAAAGTTCAAACCTCAATAGACCAAAAGGAGTACAACATTTTTTTTATGATGCATCATCCTATGTCATGAAATCAAAGTAGCTTTTGCCTTGAGCCTTGAATTCTAGTTGTGTTTTTTTAAGTATGTAGTCAATTGAAAGGTGACAATTTGCTTGAGGAGTGCATACAAATACCACCATTAGCACTAGCACCACCATTGTAAGGCATTATGAGACCAACACTACAAGGCACCATCATTGTGAGAAGTTCCACAAGCGTCATGATCCACCATTGTCTTTAATAGAAAATGAGTGGCAAATTTTGAATTGCCATTATTAAAAAATTTGAATTGCTTCGAAACTTGGTTGGTCCAAGCACAAGTTTAGGCTCATATGCTCCAGGCCATGCTCAAGGTGACATAAGTTAGAGGGGTTCAATTTATACCTTCTATATTAATTTTAATTTCATTTGCAAATTTTCATCCAAGTAAAATAAATTCCAAAATAATTTGGATGTGTGTTTTTCATCCATTGATGTTTCATCCAACTAAGTAACAAATAGTGGATTAATAACCATGCTAAGTGTTTGTGATTGTTCACATGCTACTTCAAACAAGCTACATTAGAAATATCCATAAAATGACCCACCCCTTTTTGGGCCCTTCTTTCAACCTTTAAACATTGTTATTTGAAAAATGATGAAATTTTATTAAATTTAAATATGGGCATAAAATGTTAAAACTCAAGATTAAATGCGCAAGGTTCGAAAATATTTATAGTTACAATACACACAACAACAATGATTGAAGAAATTAGGAAAAAAAAAGAGATGAAACTCAAATTTGACTAAATTTGGTGTTAATTAGAGTTTCAATCCCATTTAAGCTTAGTGTATTTTTTACAATATTTTTTAGAAATCTCACCCATTTTATATCAAGCAAGAGGTACTAATGTTGTGTTTTCTTTCCTTTGTGAATATCTTTATTATATTATAAATGTTATGTTTCATATTTTGTAGCAAACCAAAAAACTTTCATAGATGTTTGTGACATGAAAAGTGTCCATGACTTAAAAAAATCTTAATCTTCAAATTAAAAGTTAATTTTTAATTTAAAAAATTCATTTTGATGTCATACATAGTTTGATTGGTGTGATTTTTGAAGCATTAAAATCTTGTTTAAAGGAATCATTTCATGCTGGTTTGAACATCAGTTATTGAAACCTTCATTAAGGTGTTGACGACGTTCAACATTCCTTGGATTTTCACCTTAATTGGTTGGGGTCATACACAGAATCAAATTTACATGTTATTTACATTGTTGGTTTCTTGGAGAGGTGAGGGATGTATATATATGTCATAATGAGATAATAACGAGACAAAAGTTCCTCGAAGCTATCCACAAGTAAAAGGAACACACACCAACAACATTTCTCATGTCAAATATCAACATTTTTGTGTAAATCTTTTGTAATCAAATTTTTACTTGTACGAGCACCAAACGACTAACCTCCCTTAACTTTTCACATCTTGTCAAACCCCATAAGTCTTGTGACCCATTTCCTCCTACACACCCATACATAGACCCCTCTTTCACCTCCCCCCTCTTGATGCAAATC
>Ga0209208_10008535_pt1 | contig 13648 bp, 12 predicted proteins | sample S1TSphfallax_3_FD_187694 | JGI IMG/M metagenome (GOLD analysis project Ga0209208, IMG submission 187694) | Host-associated microbial communities from peat moss isolated from Minnesota, USA - S1T2_Fd - Sphagnum fallax MG (SPAdes) (version 2) | ecosystem: Host-associated > Plants > Peat moss >...
TAGTTTGGAAGTTTGAAATCAAAACCACTTTGTTGAAAAAAGGTCTTTGGGATCTTGTTAATCCAAAAATTTACCAAGACCTAGGAATAGAAATTGTCAATATGGTGGTGAATGAAAGGTAGCCAAATGATAGGGAAAAACAACAACTCAAAACATGATTTTGGCAATAACAACAACATGGACAAGATGTAAGTATAGAGACTTGTGATCATTTTAACAACAATCAAAGATGACTTGAATCCCTACATATCCAACATGGAGGATCCACACACTTGCTAAAAAAAAGCTTCAAGTGTTGTTTGAACTTACAACACAACTCAAAGTCTAATTATGATTAACAAATTGTTATCAATCAAAATGGAAGAAGGATTTTGTTTCAAAACTTTTGAGGAAAATCAAAGAAATCATCATCTAAATTGTTGACATTGGCAAAAAAGTCAATATGAATGAGTTGTACAAATCACATTGAACATTGCATTATCAAATTCTTACAATGCATTCATCATTTTGGTGACAAGGATCAATGAAATGCTTAATTTCAACAAACTATCAACAAAATTTCTTTTGGAAAAACAAAGGTGTGAAAGTTGCAGATTGTTTCATTAAACATGTGAAGAATTATTTAGCAAAGGGAATTGCAAACCTATGAAGGGGGGGGTCTTGATCAAGGATTCCTACAATTGCAATTATCAAACATGGAATTATGGCACAAAATAAGGGGGTGCATTGTGTTTCAGGACTTCATGAACTATCCAAGGCTAGGATATTAAAGGCAAGTGCAAGGATAAAAGTAGGTAGAGTAGTAATCCACTTACATGTGGTTATTAAATATGATCATGGTACAATATTACCCCTTTGCATTACACCCTCCATGGTAATGGCCTACATACTATTATTGCTAAATTTTGTGGTGAATGTGTGTTTGGAGAACAACACAAAAAGTTGTGCCAAGGAAAAGCACAACCAAAGCATCACAACAAAACACATTTATTAAGTGCAATCACACTAACACAAGCCACAAGGGTAATGCATGCTTAGTTTTTCAGGTTTAAAATTGGTAATTTAGTTTGGTGTTGAAAATGTATTTTTTTAAGAATATAGTTGGTTTATAATATATCATGGGAACATGTGAATTAATCTAAAATATCCAATGATTTAATTTTTTTCAAAAGCATTCATTAAGCATTGTAACATGTGTTTTTAACACTCAAATTAAAGGATTTATAAATAGACTTCAAAGCTTTTGAAAACCACATATATCTTTGAAATATTTTTACATAAAAATTGACATAATAATATGAAAAAAAAATTGAACAAATTGAAGAATTTTTAAAAGATTTTTTTAAAATTCCCAAATATCTCACCAAAAACAATCCTTTAAGCAAGTGGGTGTGGTTCATGTTATCCCATTTGCACCTTTCACATTGATTCAAATGTGGATCAATTAAACATATTTCACTAGGAAATCAAGGTGTTTCATCACTTTCACACATGATTTTTCCAATAAAACATGGCATGGGTTTTGTGATGTTATGAAAAATGTTCAATGGATCAAAACATGGAAATTTTGATTACATTTGCATTAGAGTCCCTTGAAGATGAATATGATTGGGTGGTACCTAAGGAACATCATGTCTTCACTTTGTTAAACCCATCAAACTTTTTAAAAATGGAGGACACACATAGGAAAAAAAATTGTTCGAATTTTTTTATGAATAAATTCTTATGTCTTGTAATATTTGAAAATCTAATTGGATCAAGAAAAAAATGAATTTGACCATGGATAATGAATGCATAAGGAAAAAGTCCCAATAATGTAACATGAGGGGTTCTTTTGGCTATGAAGACAAAAGACACGTATGCATTTTTTGGGTTTTTTTTTTCTTAGAGTCTAATTTCTAAGATTACTTCAAATTGATTGGGGCTTTCACTATAATTCTCCAATTTTTAAAGGTCAAGAACAAAATCTTGAGGGGCCATGGACATATATATATATATAATGATTACTAGGGCCCGTACCCTTTGGTTTGTAATGGGTAAACATGGAAAAAAACTTTGTGTAAGGGCATCTAAAGATAAAAGGTCAATAATCAAATTCAAAAATTTTATCAATACATAATATATGTGTTTAAGTGGTTATTATTTTTCACAAGTTTGTGCATAGGTGGAGAAGACATAGCCCACATGCAACAAGCCAATAGTCAAATAAATAAATAAATAAATATTTGTGAAATATAATTGGGTTCAACTTTACTTTGATTTTGGAAAGGTGATTTTTAAAGTAGTGTCACCCATTCATACTTGCCCTATGGTACTTGCCCTTTGAACATATTGACAACCTTGAGATTGTGGAACTAGATGTGAAATTGGGAGATGACAATTTGCCACCTACCACTAATGGTATTTTTTCTCCTCCAAGAATAGATTGATAACATATTTGGTCATAACAATTTCTAGTCTTGGAACGTGTTCAAAGTGGATTCAATGAACATGTTCTATGCATCTAATTATATTTACATGTTCAAAGTGTCGACGCATGACCTAACCATATATGAAGAAGTAATAATTGATTTGAAAGATGGATGGTTGGAATGCAATAATAACATGATTCTATAATCATGAACAACACCTAGAAATTGCAATCTAATTTTCCAAAAGCAAAATGTTTTATCACTAGTAATTGAATGTTCAACAACAAAACTAATATTTGATGGTTTTTTGGAGAATTTCAAATTGAAAATCATAATTGCAACACATGGTTTGTGTTTATTGTAATAAGTAATTTTAGAAAACTTTCACACCAATAGTAAAGTTGGCCATAGGGTGAAAGCACACTACACTATCCATAAAATGTTATCACAAAACAAATTTTTCAAGATTTTGGAATTTGTAATTGGTCACGTGATTAAATAAAAATGATTAAAATAATAAAAGATTCAACATTACATTGTTATATATACTATAATCACACTGTATGAAGTTTTTTAATAATTTTTAGATTGTCTTAACATAATGGACCTTTTAAGAAGTACCAAAAAACTTGGAATAGTCCATAATCGTTGAATATGAACTTCATGCACCTTCATATAATGTTTTTTTATTGAATAAAGGAATCAATCATAATATGGAGCATTAACATTGTTTTTAAGGAAGAATTTAAAAGAGGATTTGGATAACCAAAAAAAATTTATGCACTTTGAATTATAGTTTTTTCCTCGTTAAGTCCTTTCTTTAGTGAATGTAATAATTTAGAAGCTCATATTTCAAATTTAAGTTCTCCATAAAATAAACTAGGGTTGAAATTTTTTTAATAACGAAATTCTAATGATAACTTACAAAATGACATGTGATTCAAACTATCTTACCTTCACATTGCCTTCATGATGTTAATTTAGGTAATTATGAACTTCCATATGTGCTTAAAATTTGTTACACCTTAATGTGCTTTCACCCCACTATATGAACATTCGTGGCATTGGATTCATAATGCAATTGAATAATTAAACAACTTGATGTTTGTTCAATTTATTAAAAGATAGAACTATAATAACTTAGGTGTTCATGATACAACCAAAGGGCTTTGACATTCTAGAAAGTGAGCACCAAATTTGTAGGTTAAAAAATGTACTTATGGACTATGACAAACATCCATGGCTTGATATTCTAACATCAACTTGTTTTTCCATTGTCATGGATTGCAACAAAGTGATGTTGATCATAATCTATATTGCAATATATCTTGTGATGAACTATACATAATATTAAACCTATATGTAGATGATGTGTTGTTCATAAGGAATGGTATCTTTAAGATGATTGACTTACAAAAAAAAGTTAGAAAGGAATTATGAAATCTCATGTCTTGGCTCCATAGGTCTTTACAATGAAATTTATTTTCTATACTTTCTTGAAGGGACCATGTTGGTCTAACAATAATATGCCAAAACAATATTAGAAGGGTTCTAGATGATAAATTGTAACTTTGTTGTAACTCCTACATGTGGAAGAGGTTGCACAATTCTCCTTATACATAGAGTTAGAACCAACATATGTCACAAAATATTATAGTCTAGTTGGAAGTCTAATCTATTTATATAATCACATGACTAAACCTCTTTTATTCAAGTAGTAGTTTAAGTAGGTTTGTGTTCACACCACATGATGAGCTCACATGGTTGTGGCCAAAAGAATCTTGAGATATATAAAGGGAATCATGGATTACAATATCTATTTTCCTCCCAACAATGAAATTTGAGTTTATTTTTTATGTAAATGCAAATTGGGTGAGGGATTTGGACAAGTGCGAGTTAACCAAATGGTTGATATTCAAACAACAAAACTACTCAATGATATGGAGTAGTTAACTACAATCAATTGTAGATCTTTTCAACATAGAGGTAGAATATTGAGCACTCACCAATGACTAGAGAAATCATTATTTAATAAATTGAAGATTGGAGGTCATGAACCAACATTGTTATTCGTGACAATCAAAGTGTTGTGAGGTTAGTAAAGAATTTGGTTATGCATGCTAGGATTAAGCATATCAAACTACAAAAATCACTTCATGTGAGGTGTAAGAGGGAAAATTTGAAGTTGCATACATTCCCACTACAAAGAAGCGTGCAAACATCCTTAGGAAACCTTTGGGTAGACTTAGATTTGTAGAAAGAAGAGACCAAATAAATGTTTTCAATAGGCATGAATTTCATGCAACTATTGGAATCTGAACTATTCATCTACATACTTACATGCTCATTACATACATGCTCATTACAGTGCCTTCCTTACCTTCGTTCAACTTTTCTAAACTATGGTAGTCTTCTCTTTCCTCACCAAGAACCTTCCTCAACAAGAATAGATACAAATCTAGGTTAGCTACTTGTAGAGTCTCGAGAGTATAATCTTTGTTTTCTTGTAGAATTTCACTACATATTACATGGATGAAAATTTCTAGTAAAGTAGTGCTACCATCGAGGAGTAATATTCACAACAAGCTATTTGTCCTCCACAATTTTGAAGACACAATCACAAAGCCACTAGGCTATGACAATACCACTATCATTGAGAAGGCCAACAACAACCTTGCGAGGGGACTTAAAGTTCACTAACTTATACAATCTATCTCTCACGGGCAAGTGTTATAGTAATTGATTGCATTAAAAGAGTTTTTTTTAGTTAGCTACATTTTAAATAGTGAGGTGTGAGTGAGGGTGTAAGCATAACAAAATTGGGACAACAAACTAGAATCACACCTACCTATTTGCCTTTCAGTTTACTAAGTGAAGTATAGGTCAATTTTTTACATTAGTGATAAGATACATGCTGGGCGCATATTTTGCACCACAGCTCTTCATTGTATATATATGTGATTTAATTCAATGTAACATATGCTTTTGCATGTACTCAAATTGCCTCAACTTACATAGACATGATTCACATCACTTATGTCAGTACACTCAGTGGTATGGTGACTAGCTTTGTAACATTTTTAATGTGAGTTTGATTGCCAAATCACAAAAGAAACTGCAATTTCTGTGTATGGCAAATTCAGGCCAAGTTGTTCCTCATCTTGGTGGGTGCAGGGCAAAGAATACAACGCTGCTCATGAACTGTCAAAGTCAAAAAGTGTGATTATACGAAGGCAAGCAGGAGAAGTTCATTATGTTATTTGCCTTGAGTCCCACTACACTTCTTGGTGTGAGAGGAGACCATGAATTCAGATACCAATTTCTTATGTGGTTGTGTTTCTTAATGACATCTTGCATGTGCAAGGGCTTCAAATTTCCTTTCCAACTCTCAACAAATTTGTGGATGTAGAACTAAGAGTATTTAACAAGGAGGAAGTTGAAACATCTCAAAGAGATCTGGACACTGCAACTATTGTAGGAAAGCATGCCATTAGGTGTTTTGACTTTAAGAAGAGAGGCTGACATTCAAAAGCTGGAAGCAAATAAGAGGAATAAACTGAAGGCCAAAGGAATTTCTCAAGGGAATGATCTGCATGGTCAAGGGCCAGGCTAGTCCACTCTAGTCCAGCAAAATACTGTCTCATTGACCAAGTTATGGTTTCCAGTTCCTGCCTTGCCCTTCTAACTAGGGGGATTTTTGGAACCCCTGCTAGCTCAAGAACAAGACTTGCCATGGAAGATTACTTGTCTGCTTTGGAATCCAGGGAGTGGGGTTCAGGCCATTTTCAGAATATTCAACCGCCCAACAATTTAAAGCAGCTATGTTCTTCTAAGCTATATGCAATCTAATTCACTCTTAACCAATCTGTCTACCGAGCTTTCTTCAAACATAGAGTTGATGAAAACATCTCTGTGCCCCTCATGAAGACACATTATAATTGCTACAGAAATTGCACCTAATAAGTTGGACCACATCTTCCAAAATCCACAACTATCATAGAGGTACAAGAAATCTATGCAAGTAGACAAATACACTACCTCCGTTTTCTGTGGGGCTTGTCCTCATTCTGATGATCATGACCATGAACATGCTCTTTACCATGGAAAGCCATCCCTGTGTGGTCCCTGTGTGGCTGATCTCTGTCAGACTTCTCTCCACCATTTCTACGAGTATCAGGTCTTTCAGTATCTTGTCTACCCTGATCTTCAGAGAACCCCCTTCTCTCCTGCCCTGCTTCCCTCTTGCTCCCTTTTTCATTCTCTTTCTCATATCGTCTGCCTTTGCTGCCATCACCTCGACTTCGATATGTGTCTCTCTCATCTCTAACTTGGTCTCTCTGAGACATACTTTCAAGTCTACCAGCCTTCCGCTCAGACATCTGACCTTGTACACTTCTGCTGCCTTTCAGTTCTGGTGTCTCCCTATCCCCCTGATCATGGCCATCCCTCTCTCTGTCCTTGCCCCAACCCTGATCGGAATCCCTGTCCTCCCTATGCCTGCCATTCTTTGCTCTATTTCTTTCTCTTAGCTCCAAACCTCTAGTATCTTCATGATATCTTTCATACCGTTCTTGTCCATTATCATGGCGAGTCCTCTCAATGATTCTCTCCTTTCTGTCAGTGAATGCACCATGGCTTCGACTTGAAACTTCAAAGCCTTCACGCCATTGAGCTTCCTCCCTGTCATCTTCATCTACTGGTTCTCTCCAGTTTTCCCTTTTCCGCTTCAAGTCTTCTTGATGACTGTCTCTACCACTCTCATGTCTACTGTGACGTTGGAGCCTCTCTGCGTCTCTGTCATGTCTACTATCTTGATGCTGTCTCTCACCATCCCTATCAAATTTGCTGTCTTTATAATGCAATCCAGTGTCTCTCTCATGTGTTTTGTGCTCATGATGCCTCCCAATATCTCTTTCATGTCTGCTATCTCGGTGGAACCTCTCTCTATCCCTTCCCATTCTCCCACCATCCTGTTCTCCTAGCCCTTGTGAATGATTGATTGCACTATTTCGCCTGTCTTCTTTATCACTATTCCTGGCACCTTTATCTGGGAGCCCAGCGCTGGCAGATGAATGCCTTGCATGAGACCTTGATTCATGAGCACCACCTTCCTCCTCAAACACCATATCATACCTACAACAGACAGTTGCAAGTGTGTAAATCTCTTTGGCATTAAAAGGTGCTTGAATATAAAAGCAGTTAAACAATCAATACTTTGGATTTTGACACTTTCAGGAGTAGCTAGAAACCTTGTCCTCATGTTCCCATGTTGCCCATCTGTGTCCTTGATGGAATACTTGGGTCGCTCAGGCACACCTTCATCCTTTTGTGAGCCATCATTCGGGCATTCTTTTGCAAAATGCCCTTCCTCTCCACACTTGAAACAGCCCCGCCCTTTACCTTGATTTCCAGGTGCAAAGTTCACTCCTAATGCATACCATAGAACAACCTCAACATCAACATACTGAAATGCAATAAATATTGTGAAATTGGTGTGGCTCTTATCTGTATTCTCATAGCTCTACATTTCTTTCTCTACCTGGATTCCACTCTGGTGTAACTTGGGTTTGCATACACCCACTTCAACATTCAGGACACCAACCTAATGAAAGTCAGATGTACAATCTACCAGGTGTTTGGTCCTGTGTTGGTTTTACGGGCCATACTTGGAGATAGTGTGCCATAAAAGTTTAATCCATGAACAGGAAGAAGTCAATAATGGTGGGACTGAAAAGTTTAAAGCATGAACCATTACAAAAGAAGAAAGCCTTTGAAGTTAAAAACCTCTGAATGCAAGTGCCACATAAAGTTAAGGCCAGTGATACCAGATAATATTATTGGTATCTATGTAGGAATGAAGATAAATGGTCATTGATCTTGCTTCCAAAGTGTCTGTAGGCCGTTTGTATTTAGAGTAAGACCTACTTGTCCACTGCAGTATACAGATAAGGTGCATCAGGTTCAGTCATTCAAGCCACTGACCTTCACCACTGCTTTTTGTGCCAAACTTTCGGTAACGATTCCACAGACGTGACACACTCTGGCTGAAGTCTACATGGATACGACGGTCATCTATCAACACATTGTCCATCTGCACCAGTCATTGTACATTTTGTAAGCAGCACAGTTCCATTGTACATTTGATAAACAGAATAGTTCCAGCTGTGACATTTGTGTGTCCTCATAACAATGACTTCCTCAGAACATTATGTTGAAGCAGCTTTCAGTAAGGGTCCAGAGTGTAGGCATTCAACCTTGCAGTATGCAGCCTCACAGCCCTCCTGTGAATCAAACTCTGCACAACCCAAGTGAACACCAGAAATCAGATAGAGGTGAGCTTGCTATTTTATCTGAATATTTTGTGTCCATCTCACAACTTGCAAATATATCTAACTTCTATGGAGTTCCTTTCTCATGGCTCTTAATTGCCTTTTGAAATGGTATTGCATTTCATTGTCCTGAGAAGATATGCAAGAGTAAACAACCATAAAGATACATGGACTCAGGTCAAGCCAACTGCCTTGTACAGCCTAATAGCCTAAGACTTCCATATATTCAACATCCAATGAAAAGGATAGCTGTGTGCAAGTGATGCAAATGAATACAGTGGAAATAATGCTTAAACTAAGGACATAGGAAATAATGTATAGCAACTCCTGAACACTCACCAATGAATGCATAGCATAAGCTGTCCCCTGTTTTGTAGTCCCGAATAATGTCAGCTCTGAGAAATAAGATGTACACATCGGCCATAAAATATCAGCACATGCATGATGTTGTGAATGCAATCACAGAATAACCCATCCATGAATATCAAACATATTGAAAGACTACTACAATTGTGCAAAGTATACATGTGTACACAAACTATCCCACTGCTGTACAATGATCTTACGATGGCAGTCAGTTTTATCCAAGACTGCTTAAAGTGTGTGCTTCTACCCCATTATCTTATTCACCTCAGGCTTTCCAATCTTTTCCATCTGTCCATAAGACTAGTAAGGCACTGTACTTACGAAATGACTTTGCCAAATCGCCCAAAAATAATCTCAAGATCACCCTCCTGCACACAAAACCCAAACATTTCAATGGGAATAACAAAAAGATGACACAACCCAGTCACATCTTGTGCCAAAGTCTACAGATCCCTCTTGGACCCTCACCTTGAGTGTGCAACACTCCAAGAAGAGCTTGAAGGCTGTATATGAGTTTACCTCAGTGACAGGGTTGAGTTTACACACAAACAGCACGTTCTCAGGAGGCTTCAACTCTGCATCTGGGATATCTCCGATCTGTAAGGTACACCTCACCCTCACTAATGTCAAAATGCTGATCCCTGCTGCCAGTAAGCAACTCTTATTGCAAATGCAAATTCTACCCATAGCACCGTCAGCTCAATCCCACACAAGTGGTCAGTGGCAAATTTCAAGAAAAGGAAAAGATCAATGAAGTTGCAGAGAAATCTCCACAACAACAATTAAAGGTAACACAACAATGAGTGCAGTCATAACCTCATGAGAGTCGCTCACAAAGTGACAGACCATCACCTTCATCATGAATGGCAGTGACGAGCTGCCATGACTAACCCACTGAGTTCATCAGCTCCCAACAGTGGGTGTAGATAAGCATATAATAATCTTCCCAAAAATTTGGGCAAACCATTATACACAATCCGCGTCCTGAGTTTCTGTTGCCTTTCTGGATGCAATGGGAAGACTCAAACGTGATGTTGGCTAGCACTCAAGAGACATTGCTAATCAAAAAAGTGTCTTCAAGAAAAGGAAAACCAAGAGAAGTGTCTTCACTGATCAATTCAGTAAGAGGAGATACTTTTCAGTGCCAGGAGATGTGGTCAAGTCACCAACTGGGTAGATATAGAGATAGCAGATATGAAGTACCATACCATTTCCAAGACCACAGCACGTGACTGTGCCTCCTTCCTGCGTAATGTGATATCAAGTTCCTCTGGGTCTATTAACTGATCCATAGGGACCCAGTCATCTTCCAAACGCACTTCCTCACCCTGTCAATCACAATACACACTGTTTGAGAGAACACAAATGTATTACACAAGACAAAAGCAATCACTATACTTACTTTCTGATCTACACTCAAGGTTGCTAGCATGGCAAAACCCTAGGATAATGGTGTTCAGAATTTCTGTGTAGTGACCTCACAGGACTTTCCCTAGATTATAGAGGCCCAATAAACAAAGACTGAAGTTCTCCAATCTCTGTGTGTGTGAAGGGGATCCATGGGTACAATGACTATGGTGAGCATCAAGTATGAGTAACATGTGAGCAGTCTACTTATCAGATTTGAAGGACCATGATGAGCAATAAAACAGGCACACTAGTCAACGTTATTGGAAATAAGACAGTAAGACCAGGACAACAGGCATTCATGACTGTGCACTATGATCAGGCCCATCCCATCAGGCCCACAAAACTTCCAAACGACTACAGACATAAAACATCATGTTTCAGGTTAGGCCTTAGGAGGAGAACTTACTGCTGAGGGAGGCTTCAACTCTGGTGATCTGTCAGGGATCATCCCAGCAAGGCCAGCAGGATCATCGAATGGGTCATCCAATATATGGGTATGCTTTATTCTGCAGAAAATACCAATTTCCCTTGAGTGTCTAAAATTTTTACTCAGTTTCTTGACTCCCTGGGTCAGAAATTCACATTTGGTTTGTAAGTTTGTTGAACCAGAACCAAGCTTTTCAAATCTTCAAACACACTAAATCCAATTTTGCTGGTCATATTTATGAAGCATGAAGTATACCGAATGTTTTTGTAAGGCTTGTGATTCTCATCCACAAATGCCTCATTGATTCTCATGAGTGTGTCTAATCCCTCTGCTACCTCCCCAAATACCTGCAGTCCCCCACCATTTTTCATTATAAGGTCAAGTGGGATTCTTTGAACAAAATGCACAATTTTTTTTGTCATAGTTGTAGGAAAGTTGCAACTTTGCTGCCAAAATCATGCAAAGCCACTAACCGTATGTTTTCCATCAAGGTAGTCCAACTCAGCTCGGGTTGTGAAATAAAACTGCAACATGAGCACAAAACACACCAAGGTTTCTGAGATATTTGTGAGAAGTTGCAAGTAATTCAACACTCTAAATGTGCAAAAAGAGCAAGAGAGAGGACACATGAACTGAGAATAAAGTTATCAAAGAGACCATCCTGACAACTAATCAAACACAAGGAAATGAAGTCCACAAATGGAACAATATAACTAGAGTGATTCAGTTTATGTTGTGAGTGAGCTGCTACTGACTTTGGAACCATGAACATAAAATTGTGGATTCACTCTGAGCCAAACTCACAACTCATGGAACTGACAAACACAGGAGAAAGAGAAAGATGAAAAACCTGAGATGCATTTGCATTCTCGCCAGCACTGGCCATAGCCACCATACCCACTTTATCATGCTTCAACTTTGGATGGAATTCATCATCAAAACACCTTGCTTGCTCCCCATACAAAAACCTGCAAATCAAAGTTACCACTCAAAAACATGTCCTGCAGATGCACAATCTGAAGAAATATTCAAACAGCACCGAGCAGTTTCAAGCACTGCCTGCTTGTGGTAACAGTTAACAAACTTTCCCTTGAAAAGCTCTTGTACATAACACTGCTGGACTTTGGAGCTATGGTATTCTTGCTGGTAACCTACTGCCCATTCATACGGCACACATGCACCTATGACCAACGAGATGCAGATCTGCAGATTGATTACTAGCCATCAAACATTCAGGACTCCCTACTTGCATCAGACCACAGCAACTCTATTCTGGGGTGCATTAATTCAGAATTTGGTCATTGATTGAAAACAGAAAACCCATCTTCCTAGGATTAGGGTTTGGAGATGATGCAATACAAGATGATCAAAATTCCACCAGGCTGTTCAAGTGTCAATGGCTTTCACTGCTTCTGCCTTGGTTGTTTAATGAGATGAACGGCAACAGCTTCAAAATGAGGACTTACTTATAAATGGAGTCCCCCCCCGAGCCTGTTCCAGTCGGGTCGCCAGTTTGGGCAATGAAGTCCTTTTGTACAGAGTGGAACAAACAGTTGTTGTAGTACTTTATTCTGTTGCATCATGGAAGAGACACAGAGCTACCATAAGTTGCACGAAATGCAGAACGTGCCGAGAAGTATCTCTACTACGAACTTTAGGTCAAGATCCTAACGCAAAAGAACTTGTCGTCAAGCAATGGGTGTAGGATCCGAAACAGAGTTCTGGGGAAAGAGAGAAGGAGCTCACTCACTTGCAAAGCTTGAGGAAGTTTTTCGTGGTTAGAGGACAAAGATCAGTGAACAAATCTATCACCATGTCACCCACGCTGGTGTTCACCAACACCGCCATTTCTGTATCACTTGAAAGCACCGAGTAAATTTGTAGTTGCTAGGATCTCCGTTTCACTCCTTCGCCACCAGTTTCTGAACTGCAACAATTGCAACCTTTTCGAATCGCAAGCAATATGAGCTCTTGCTTCCTGAACCCCTTGTCATCTAGTGCAAACATCTCGAGGGGAATTGCTCTCCGAATTCCTCGTGGTCTGCAAACTGTGCAAGGCAAGATAAACCCTAATTTCTCCAACCCTATAATAGGATCGTCGAATGCTCTTGGGTGTCCCCTTGGCGCTCTTTCTTGTAACAGGTTTGGAGTTTGGACCATAGGCCGGTGAGCGAACACTTGAGAACTCAAAAGGAGATCAAATCCTCACACATTGTTCCTTTGTTTCTGTACCAGAAACAACATTTGCAGCCCTCCACTTAGCACTTCCAATACTGCAAAAATTTCTGCATTCAATAAAGGAATGGGGAAGATATGGGGTGTTTGGTGCAAGGGGGTTCAATGTTATGTTATGAATCAATTGTTTTTTCGAGCTTACAATCTTTGATCGTTGCATCTTTGCTTCTGGAATTCAAAGAAGTTTTGTAAAGCCCTAGTTGGTGCACCCATCTGGTTTTAAATCACTCTAAACAGATTAATAATGAGGAAGATATGGGGCTACAACTAGAGATGGGTCTAGAGCTAATTTTTCAAAAAAATTGAAACAAAGTATCACTCGTCCTCTTCCTATGTTTTCTATGTTGCTTCTTTACTTTGATGCTCAAAGAACATTTGTAGCGTCCTCCAGTTTGCAAGTCCAATGACACAAAAATCACTTGATTTGGTTAAGGAATGAGAAAAATATTGAAATGTGTTCAATGATAAGT
>Ga0209208_10008537_pt1 | contig 13646 bp, 11 predicted proteins | sample S1TSphfallax_3_FD_187694 | JGI IMG/M metagenome (GOLD analysis project Ga0209208, IMG submission 187694) | Host-associated microbial communities from peat moss isolated from Minnesota, USA - S1T2_Fd - Sphagnum fallax MG (SPAdes) (version 2) | ecosystem: Host-associated > Plants > Peat moss >...
TGGAAGGGAAGAGAAAAAGCGACATTGCCATGTTCAATTGATCGAACCCCCAACTCCAGCACTCGCTTCACTGCATTTGCTGTGTATGCATGTGCACAAACATATGTGCCTGCATGCTCTGCCTCCTGCACTACTGCTTTTATCTCCTCTGCTGAAAACTGAGACCCACAGCCCATACCTTCTTTCCTTTCACTACCCACAAAATCGATGCAGAAAGCAAACAAAAAGATCATTGCAAAGAAAAGAAAAGAAAATAAAATTCAAGAAACTGCTAAGAAAAGCAGACTAGAGATCACAGCCTGAAGAAATCCCATGAGGCAGTGTGTTGCATCCAAAAACCAGCTGTAAAGTTATTATCATACCTGCAAGTTGGTGAGTTTATCAGTGGATGAGGAAACACCACCAGAAGCCATGATCTTGATTTGATAAGCCCCTTTGCGGAGCTCCTCACGTGCTGCTTGCCGCACTTGGTCCACCCCATCACATACTCTCCCAAGGCCGATTGGACAGCAGCTTGGCATTCTGTCCTCGCCCCTTTGTCGCATGTCAGCATGCCCACCTGTCTGTGACAATGCTGCCCCACTGAACAGTATCCGTGGCCCTCTGATGCTCCCTTCCTCCACTGCCTGGGCACCCACACTTAGCATCATCACTCGGTAGCCTTAGATCACACAGCATCACAATAGTGGCAGATGATCTACAATATGTTATGAACTGCAAAACATGGCAAAGAGCTCTGCAACTGCAGCACTAAGGACAAACTCTATGGAAATGATTATGGATTACCTTGGCAAGGCCCCAGTCACAGCCACCTGCATCTCGCACAGTGGTGAAGCCTCGCATCAACATGGCCTCCAGAACTTTTGTGGCACGTGCTGTCACCAAGCTTGGTGGCAACAGCAGCATGTCATCTAAATTTGCAGATACTGCTGTCACATGGACATGAGCATCGCACAAGCCTGGAATGACATATGCACCCCCAAGATCTAGTAGCATGTGCCTCTCCCCCACCTTTGTACACACCCCCCATATTACTTTGTAATCAGATTTCATGCATGTATGAAACTCACTCCACACTCTTATTCAACATCTCCATCATACTTCACTCTGAAACAACAAGGTGCTCACAAGCTCAGAGAATTGCGCAAATGTTCAACCACACACATACATTTGCCCCCTAGAACTGCACACTTGACCTACATCGAATCTCACATATCATCATGGATACCATCAAGAGGAATCTTATGCTCACAAATTGCAAATCCTCCAGCAAGTCTTCCAGCTGGAAGTGAAATATAAAAAGGGACTTCTATATCTGAGTTTGTGCAGGATGCACCATGCAAAACAATCTGACCTAAAATTCAGCAACCCTAGAACAGATCAAATGCAAGGATTACAGAACAAAATGGGAAGAGGAGGAGGACGAGGAGGAGGAAGGTCTGTGTTTTTTTTGCCCCCTTCCTACAGGCTCAGAAATTCCTAACTTCCTGCACTGCAAAGATCACATGGTTTGGTGGGTGGCTTAGCTGATGACCCAGTTGTAGCTGGTTTGGCTAGAATGCGCTGCAATTCTTTGTGAAGAAGAGAAATCCACAGCTTACGTGATAACCTAATTGTAGCTAGCCTGGCTAGAATGGGTTGCAATTGTTTGTGAAGAAGGGGAGGAATCCACGCTCACCTGATGACCCAATTGTAGCTAGTTTGGCTAGAAAGAGTTGCAATTTCTTGTGAAGATGTTGAGCAGGGAGTTATGCTGGGGTAATGGGTGGGTGTTAAAAGAGATGAGCAAGGTTACCTGAGAAGGTGGAGGAGGAGCAGAAGAGCCCACATAGAGAATGCGCTTGCCACGGATCAAGAGATGACAAGCAGGCGTGACTTCCACTACCCCCTGCTGCATGGTGATGGCATTACAGTTAGCCAAGTGAAGCGTGGAGCTTGCATTGCTACTGCTGCTACTGCTGGTGGTCGTCATCTCCTACTCCAGATGCTTCCGCTTCACCTCTTGATTTGTGGCCCACACGCACAAATAGGTGGGAGATTACTAATAGCAAACCACCCGGACCAATCATGATGATTGGCCAATCTCTTGAAACAGGGAGAAGCAGATCATAATTATTACACTCTTCTCTGGTGGCAGGTGCACAAATTTTTTCAGTGCCTTTACTACCCTCAAGAAACTTTGCAAAAATGCTCGGTCAAAGCATTTTGCTGAGCCAAGCCGGTATGTTTTGATTTTGCTTCATCGAATTGTAATGCGCAGGGACACACATACTGAGTATTGCTGGGGATGCTCTAACCTGAGTTTCAAGCCTGTTTTTGGGAGATGATGTTTCATTAGTGGCAATCGTTGATTATTTTGGTGGCGTATTTTCGCCATTTTGCTGAAAAAAAAGTCCCAAACAACAGTATCAAGGGAACATTTTGAAAAAATTCCAAAAAATTCACCACATTTTGAGGAAGAAGTTTATGAAATTGTCAAGAGTTTTGAAGGAATTGGGCAGATTTGTAGCTGTAGTCTTTCGAAATTGTCATATTTAATTCGTAGGTTCTATTGGTTTGTCATCATGTAATAGGATTCTTAGATTTTTGATTTCTTTATTTGCCGTGTAACCAGATTTGGTTCTCTTGTAGCTGATCGCCACTTTTGGAGCATCATGAAAAAATTGAAAAAGAAAAAACACTGGTGATAATGATCCCAAAAAGGATTTAGCATTGATGGTGACAAGTTATTAGAAAACTCTCAAAGGAGTGGAGACTCTGGTCGAAAAACTGTCTTAACGCTAGGAACCTGTCTAAATCTGATGAACTCTTTTTTGGGGTGTGATTGATCAAATTTGACAAAATGCTTAAAAATCTACAAAAGCATAGTCTTCTTCATTTGATTTTTTTGTACCAGTTCATCTAAATAAACCAAATGGCTGCCAAGTATATAAGATTAAGTGGCCTGGATCTTTCAAACTTGAAAGAAGCCTTTCCAATTTAGCCCTTTAGGATTTAGGGTATTTTAAGAGTCACAACTTGAAAGCCATCTCACCCCCAAAGACATTTTTGAATCAGGTCTTTAAATCGCTAATGACAGTCAAGGTTTACTTCCACAAATTAACCTACATTTGAGCAATCTTTTGAGCTGAGGAAATGGAAGATCCAATTGTCCCCAAAAAACATCATGGTGGACAAAGTTTAGTGTCTTGATCCCAATCCTTTGAATGTGTTAGAACTCAATTTTGCATTCTGTCTATTCTCTTGTAAACTGTGTTTCATGAGCTGATTTAATGTAGAGCCCTTGTAAATGAGATAAGTGAATGCTCTTTGTTGGATGTGACCTAATTCTGTCTTGCTCTTGGTTGTTTACAATACTTGTCTTTGCATGTGCTGCAGCACTTGTGGATCATCTCATAGCATCTGTTCCCACATTGTTCAGGTTTGATAATCCTGACCCCAAGCCATCAATTCTTTGGATTTGGTTCTTTGTCTGTTCTGAGTCAGAAGCACCCAGGAATGATATGCGCTGCCATACTGGATTTCTGGGCATCTCAACCAATATCCCAGGGAGTGCTTTTTGCATGAGAGCATATTCTTGCTCATAGATGCTGTTCACTCTGTCTTGTAACTTGTTGATTTTACCTGTATCGGGTAGTATATTTTTCCTTTCTGACTTAGCTCGCTCCTTCTGAAAATGCCAACTTCCTTGTATGAGTTTTGACAATGTTCAATACATACCCAGAAGCCAACTAGCTTTGTATTAGTTCGGAAAACACATTGCAGCTGCAAGGGTAATGCTCATGTATAAGATGGTGGGTTGGGGACTATGATACACTTGATGCGTATTACCACCTTCAGTCATCATATCTCTTGTAGTGAGACTTATTATGATAAAAATGGTTTGTGCAAGCTGAAATCTCTCAATTTGTGTGCTTTTCATTCTGAGATTACATCCCATAGAAGCTTGGGTTAAGTTCAGCCTTGGGACTTGGCAGAAACAGGAAAGGTGCTTAATGTTGTTGGAAAGTGCCTCTCTTCAAGTTATTCCACTAGATTTGACGTGAAAATTTTGCATTGTCCATCTTTGCTCCTTCAATTTAGCCTTGCTATGATGTCTTGTCTCTCTGCACCTATATAACTTTCAACACTCTAGGTCTAACTTGCAATCTAGTCCTAAGAGTGGGGAGATGCATGAGAAAATGGGGGCAGAATGTGGAAGGGATGCGTATCACATTGATTGTTGTCATCTGAGACTTCTGCTATCTGTCTTAGACATTCTTGAAGAATGGCCTCAGCAGATTCCATTATGGCTACTTCTGGCCCATAATCTCTTCCTGCCCTTCCAACACTTCAATATGCATCAACATAATCAAACCTCTTTTGGTGTCAAACTGCAATATGGCTGTGAGAATTTTCAAAGATAGGTGGCAAAATATTAATGTTCTATTCTAGGAGGTGAGGTGTCAGTCTCCATGAATGAATCACAGCTTGAAGAGGTTTTAACTACTCCTGGAAACCTTTGGATAAGTGGATTGAGTATCCATTGTCCTAAACTAACACTACTGCAATACCAATACCCAATGTGTTTTCAAGTTGCCTCCGTTCCACCTAGATGTTTGGAGAGTTGTCAATAAAGCAAGTCAAACAGAACAGTTGATAAATGTATTGGATTTTCATGAATGTAGAATGATTCATGGAAGGTAAGAAATAATAATAATCAATGTTTATTGTTTTTTTATAATTTTGTTTCATCCAAAGTGTGTTAGGGTTTAATTTGGTGGTTTTTGGTGTTTATAGGGTTGAGGAGACAACAAAGGAAAAGTTTGTTGTAAATGCAATTCAGATTTAGACGCAACGTCACCATTTCTACACTACTCGTCATGCAATAAGGACTACAAATGTAACAGTTGCTTATCGAGTTATACATGGGATTGTAAATACTAATATGGTTTAAGGTTTTCACTTTATATAGTTAGCTAGGTTTTTTCAGCCTTTTTATTTTTTGAACTACCCAATTTTTGAACTTTGATCCTGTGATATGTTATGGAGAACCTATATTTTCCATTAAGTTCTTTAGCAATTTTTCATCCACCCATTTTTGTACTTCTTTTATCAATATAATATTTTCTTTTAATCACACTTGTTTGATAGGTATATGGTTAATCATATTTGTCTTCTTTATCATAATTTTCTTAATATTTAAGATGTAAAAATAAAACCTTAAATAGGCCCATATGTGTAGATTAACGTTAATTTGTCTAGGGTCTACAAAGATTAAAATGAACATTGCGCAATACTTATATCTACTGTGATAAGACTCACATCACCTAAAGATTTTTTTTTAAATACACACATTTTAAACATATGATACCTACATCATTTCTATTATAAATTCCATAAAGCCATTTTCAAATATGCAATACCCGCATATGGGTCCCATAATAGTCGTTGGTTTTTACATTCATTGCAATACTCGCATATGGGTCCCCTAATAGGCATTGGTTTTTACATTCATTGCAATATTCACATATGGGTCCCATAATAGTCGTTGGTTTTTACATTCATTGCAATACTCGCATATGGGTCCCATAATAGTCATTGGCTTTTATATTCATTGTCATAAACTTAATTCAAAATAATAATTAATTTAGGTATATAATAAAACATATTTTGGGTACCTAAACCACTTATTAATTATTTTGAAATGACGTTACATGTAGATATTACAATTAGGGTTGGGTCTTCACATAAGGTTTGTTTCAATCACCTATAGATTATTTCAGTATGAATTTGCATCTAGGTGTTGCATTTAGGCCTTGGTCTTCATTCAAAGGCCCACCCAAACTACATATTGGGTATCTCAAAGCAACCTTACATGTGGGTATTACATTTAAAGTTGCCCTTTCATTACAAGTTTAACCTCAATCACCTATGGGTTATTTTCAATTGAATTTGAATATAGCTATTGCATTTAGGGTTAAGGTTTCATATAATTTTGCAATATCCACTCACGTACTTACTTTCGCCAATTACAAATTTAGCCTTAATTTTATTAATAACTAAATAAAATTTGTAACAAAACACCAAAGAATGTATGTATTTTGCCATTTGTTAATATCTCCAAATTGATCTCTTTCATTTTCTTTAAAATATATATATTGCATTCTTTTGCATATAAAATTCCCCCTAAAATGCACCGTAGATTTATTTTATTTACTATAGACTTGTAAAAAAAATGTTAATTAATTTAAGGTTCCCCAAACTCTAAATTTGAATCATAATCCAATAATATGTACTTATAACAATTATATGAAAAAATGTGCTTTCTTTTTAATAAATGTTTTTAGTTCAAATTTAATATGTTATAATATAATAAAGAATAGACATTAAATTGTCATAAATTTTTATTAGGCTTACGTGGCCTAGGTTAATAAACTACATGTATAATTAGCATGTTTACTTAATAAGTTCAACCACCTTCAATACCTACATAGACCATCTAAGATATTAACCTAAAAGGCTTACACTAATGAATAAACTAGATAATAGGCCTAGATTACGTAGGTAGCTTATTGGGTTGTTAATTAGGTTATTTAACAAGTAGTTTATTAACATATTATTCATGTTTAAGCTAGGTTGTTTAGTTTGGTCAATGTTGACACCCTTGGCGATGAACTTTTGTTGAAGCTAGTAATTTGTTAAGGCTACATATTCTTGGTTTTTTTTTAATGAACACTATTGTGTTTTTTGGATAATTGAATCATGTTTCGGCTTTTGAAGGTCTCGAAAACATTACATAACTTGGCCCTCACAAATTTCCAAATCCACACAAATTTTAGCATGGCTTTTAAGAACTTATGAACATTTTCATACCTAACTATTAATATTTTGGAATTTTAAATAAATATGAAAATATTTTATGTTAAAAAATGAATCAACAATATAATTCCATAATATCATTATTTATATATAATGTGTTATAAATAACAATATATTTGGACCAATATTTAATTCAATATTATACATCATAAAAAATAAAGTTTACATAATGACTTGTGTTATATATGTATAAAATATAAAATATTTTTGACCCATTATCTGATTTTTTAGCTAAGAAATTATTTATTATATATCAGAAAAGTATAAAATAAAATTTCAATTAGACATAGGATAAATATATGGGAGAAATCATTTTTATTATTATGTGAAACATGAAAAAAAAAAGTAGAAAACTATGTGCTTTAATTGTTTTTTAAACATAGTTTAAAATTTTATTCAATTAAAGACTTTCTATTTTTGTTTTTTGAAATGAGTCTACAACTTTAGAAGGGAAAAAACATAAATATGAACATATTTGAAGAAATTTTAAGCTTGAACTTTTAATTTTTTGATCTTAACAAACTTTGTAATGCATTTAAGGTTGGGTTTTCACATAAGATTTGTTTTTTTACCTTTGTGTGATCTCTCCAACCTAATTTTTCCAATCTCTTTGAAGGAAATATAGAATGAAATTGTATTGTTTCACATATGTCTAAACCCTAGAAATTTCCCCCCAATTTAATGTAAAATATTTCTAATAATTAATGAATTATCAACAAATTTTGTCATATAATTAAATAAATAATACACCAGTATTTCGGATAACTTAAATAATTAATGATCAAGAATTAAATAATCATTTATTTAATTAAAAGAATTAACTAATCATTTGGTTTAACTTTATTTACTTGGATAATAAAAGGTTGGATCTAAAAATTGGATTGATTAATTTGATACTTGGTTGATTAACTTAATTATATTTTTGTTTTAATAAGTTATTGAAATCACTATTTAAAATAATTATTCCATGTTATAGGTTGCAAGTTCAACTTTTCCATGAAAAAATCTTACACCAAGATAAACTTGATTCACAATTATCATTGTACTATTTATTCCACAAACAATACAACTTTTTTTCAAATTCAATGAAACAAAGTAAGAATTGTGGAACTTTTAATCAACAACCCCAACCTCTATACACACCTTTCTTAACATACTATTTTGAAATTAACTAATTATTTTGGAGTGACCCAAACTTCGAGTATTGCATTTAGGGTAGGATCTTCATTCAAAGAGGCTTAAACCCCACATGTGTAATTTCACAATGACCTTGAATGCAAGTATTGCATATAGGGTTGGGTTATTTCAAAATGACTTTGCATGTGGGTATTGTGTTTAAGGCTAGGTTTTCACTTAAAGGTATCCAAACCATCTAAATGGGTTTTTTTGAAGTGTGGGTATTTCATTTAAGGTTGATTCTTCATTTAAATTTGTAATACCCGAACTTATATTTACCTTTACCAATTGGAATTTTAGGGTTTTGTTATAATATCTACACTTATACTTACCTTTACCAACTGGAATTTTGGGGCTTCATTGCAATACCTACACCTGTACTTGTCTCTAGCAATTGGAATTTTGGGGCTTAATTGTAATACTTGCATTTGTATTTACTTCTACCAACTAGGATTTTGGGGCCTAGTTACAATACATGCATTTAACATTAATATTATCACTATCTTTATGTTTTTGCATTTCACATTTTTTGTGCTTATTACTTGGAAACAATAATAACCTATGTGCCATATTAGACTTCATGCATGTGTTGAATACATAATGTTCAAAGAATTTGGGTTGTGGTTTCCTCCATACAAAATTGATTTTAAAACAAAATTTTTAGTGCCAATGGCAACAATCTGAATTAGTAATTGAAAGATTTATTCATGACATTGTTTAGTACATACAATTATGTGATTTAACATTGTTTCATGCCAATCTTTGAGCCATTTGACACTATTTCCCAATCCATCTTTCACGCAGTGTAACACCAATCCTAGGTGTGAAACTACATTTGCCTTTGTGAGGCATATGTTACAAATATTACATGCCAATACTCTCATGTGTGAGGCGGCATGTTCACAAAGTGTCGCATCGCCTTCTTTACATTCATTTGTGATTTCTTGCATTGTAATGACCAATTATGCAAGAGCCTTTTCCATTGGGGTTGATGAATTTATTGTGTCATTATACCCTACAATGGCACCCATAGGGAGATCATTTTGCTCCATGTTCATGAGCCCATCAAATTCCATGATCCCATCATCACCTTCAAGGTGTTCATCTTCTCATCATCATTAGATTCCATATCATTTGGAATATGTCGTGGGACCACAAACATGTGACCTAACCTTCCATGATGTGATCCATACCATGTTCCATAGTAATGAATGATATCCTCTTGAAAAATGTCTGTGCATGTGAGAATGACCACAATTTGGTGTTTATGCATGTTCCTTCACAATGCCCATTCACATGTGCAACAAAATATTTCGATGAATGGGAATTTCACCACATAAATAACATTGGGAAGACATTGGCTCTGTACACCCCAAGCTCCATCACTCTCAAGGGTTGGTTGATACACATGGGTGAGTGGAATAAGGGCTGCCTTTTCCAAATTTCGTGTAATAATGGCCTCCATAACCTTGTTTTTTATGAAACCTTTTTTTTTCATTTCCAATGTGTGTATGTAGTGGCGTGCAATGGTTGTTGTTAATCGCCACACCAACCAATCAATCCTATGCCCTTTAAGGCCTTTTGTGTCAAGAGCAAGCCAATGTTTCAACACACCATGATATGATTCAATGTTCGCTTGGGTGTCTTGGTTGGAATGGGGCACTCTTCGAACACCCACCATCCATAATTCTACAAACATAAACATAATATACAAGGATGAATACATTATTACAAAAGAATTTTGGATATTAAACCATGATAAATATTATCACTTACCAAATTGATGGTAATAAGTCTAAAAATAATTTGTCCACGCATCACCAGGCTTATGTTTATGAAGGTTTTCTCTCACAACAACCCTCCCACGCTCTTTGAAGTCATCGAATGTTTCTCCATGATTGATGGACACGTACATCACATCATGAAGGTCTTGGAGGATTCCACCCCACACTTCCACATTTGATTTTTTTAGTACCACGTAAATGCCATGCTTTGAAAACATGCCAACAACAAAAGTAGATGGGAATTTTGTCCATACCCCATACGGCCCTAATAAGGACACATATGTAATAAAATCTCCATGAGTGGATGGGGTTAATAAAACATAAAATGCATTTGAAGTAATCAAGAATTTTATGAAAAATATCAAAAAACATCTAAGGAAATAAATACAAAGTGGCTATTAGGTATAAAATTAAGTGTAATGCCTTCAATTCTTGAGGTGCATCATCAACGAAAAAACATGATGGTTTCCAATGTGGCATGTGTGATAACATTTTATCTCTTAATGGTTTCAACCATTTGATCAAATCCTGAATTGTTTGCCTACTTGTAATGATCCATGTTAAAGGGACACTCGTGCGATGATCATCAAACCCCATCAAGGTGAATAGATGGAATTTCATGTCATTTGTGCCAAATGTGGCATTCATAGAAATGGCACCATTGTGACCATATGATAACATGGACTTACATTGAGTTGGTGTTTGAATACCTATGGTGAATGGGACTTAAGTCCCATTGATTTCACCAACATCTTGGAAATAGAACACATCTTCCGGATGTTGGAGAGCCCAAGACCGAATTGAAATTGCAGGGTTGTTGTGTAAACACCAATTCCCTTTCTTATGTTTCCGATCCAAATATGCAATGTCATAAAGCCGAATGAAATCATCTCGTGTCATGTTTTGACCCGCATTCACACATTCCCACCAAATCGCTTTATGCTTATCATATATTTGTTTAGTCGTGTAACCTAAGTTTAATTGGGTGCATATGTGGTCCTTCAATGCTTGTGACATGCATGGAGCATAACGAGACACACAAGAAATGGATTCCGAGTCATGTTCACCATGGGCGAATGACCCATCAGTTCATGTATGGGCCTTATGATAAATTGTGATCTTAGCCACATTAGGTCGTGTGTATGAATGTTTGATTGAGAATGACCTTAGGCATCCTCGTTTAATAGATCGAATGTGGGTTGAATTTTCCTGATAGTCCTTTGGTCCATATCCGCATTAATACCTAGACCAAAAAACTTTCAAAATGTAAATGATTACATCTTTGGTATATGAATTAAAAAAATAAAAAAGGCTAATGCCATAAATGTTTACCACGTATGCCCGAGGTGGTTTTTGATAGTTGGTTGCTTGACATATGTTTGGCTTGGAAAGTTTTTGTAAACATTCCATTCCACAGGGGTGTTCGTATCCCCTTGTTCACCTTCCAAGAATTGTGCAATGCGAGCATATGGAACATAAGCAAATTGAATGGTCATTTTATTTTGCCCTCCATGGTGTATTTCAGACCTCCACACTAAGTCTTTGTTTAAGAAAAGGGACTTGGTGGGTGGGGTTTTGGACATGAATGGAATGGGACTTTGGAACCCTTCCCATGATTGAAGGAAGTAAGACAAATTCCTACACTAAAATAATTTATAATTCTATAAACATTCATCATTGAACAAAAACCAAAAATGTTATACATATATGGCATTATGAACCCATGTATTAAAACAAACTTTGGCAATACCCACATTGAACTATTAAACCTTCCATCATTGAAAATGTTCACATATGCAATACCCGGATTATACTTTAAACCCACAATGTCTAAAAACCCCATGTAGTAATACCCACATAATGATAATTAATGCACATTGTTTGAAAGGTGCAAAATGCAATACTTGCCTTGGGCCATAAAACCCACGTTGGTTGTGGGGAGTCAATGCATTATTCACATATGGGTATGAAAAAATCAAACTACAAAGAGATATTGAATATGAAATATCCGTGTAAAGGTATAAAACCTTTATTTATGGTTGTATACTTAATGAAACTTGACGCCCTTTCTATATCCAATAATTAGGAAATGAAAAGAGGTTAAATTGTGAAAATATAAACAAAAAACAAAAGAAATAACAAGAGACAAATGCATACCTTTAGGAATAAAAGATGACAACGCTTACCAAAGTTTATAGTCCCAATTGAGAATTCAACCTCAAAAGATCATAACTCATACAAAAGTGGGTTAAAAAAAATTAAACTTTAACAACTATGGAACATATGGAAACAAAGGAGATTCATAATTACGGTATAGATCTAAACAAGTGATAAGATAAAAAACAATACAATGAGCAAATTTTAAAGTATAAACCTTAGGCTCTAAAATATATGAACCAAATTCTTATACATTAAAACATAAAACATAACCTTAAAAATCCAAATGATATTTTGCCATAAGCCTTATTACAACCCTAACTATACAAACCCTAACAAAAAAAAAATCCAGATATATGCCCTAAACACAAAAACTATACAAATTATATAATGCAAAATTAAAAAAATTTAAATAACATAGGAGAAAATTTAGAAACCAAAATTTAAAGATTTTAAACTATAAATATTTATTGACTGAAAGAAAATACTTTAATCTTTAAAAACAATCAAATAAATTTTGTACAAAACCAAAATAAAATATATATCTTTTACCTTTGTGTGATCTCTCTAACCCAAATTTTCCACTCTCTTTGAAGAAGATATAGAATGTAATTGTATTATTTCACATATGTGTAAACCTTAAAAATTTCCACCCAAATTTAGCCTACTTTAGGTTAATTACTATACATTTGTGAAAAAAATATTAATTAATTTATGTGTCCCAACCAAAACTTAAACCATAATCCAACAATACATACTTATAATAATTACATGAAAACATGTATTGTAATGTCCATTCAATAATAAATTCGGTAAACAAAATTTAGTAAAATATGCATTAATTAAACCAAAATGGCTACAATTATGGCATTGTTTCCACTATAAATTCTTTGTAATATTTACATATGGGGACTTATGTTCATCATCCATGAACTAAGGCAAACCTTAATAAATTGATAGGTAGAATTGAGGGGGGGGTGGGGGTGGAAAAAATGAGTAGGTAGTTAATTAAGTATTTGGATATGTGAAAAACATAAATAGATAGCTAGTTAAGTAGATAGGCAAGTTAGTATATAAAAAACAAGTTACTTTATCAAGGTGATTAGGTTTGTAAAATACTTATGTCAATAAGGTGGTTGTGTATGTAGGGTAGCTAGGTTAATAAAGTAGGTAATTAGTACAATGTTTAAGTTAATAGGGTATGTAATTAATAGGGTAGCTAGGTTAGTAGGGTAGGTGGTTAGTACAGTAGCTAGGTCAATAGGATAACTAATTATTAAGGTAGTTATGTCAATAGGGAATAATAAATAAGGTACCAAGGTTGGTGCAGTACTTATGAAGGTAGGAAAATGAGTAGGGTGGTAGGTCAAGTCTAGGGGAAAAACATCCAAGAACCAAAAAAAGAGAAAAAATTACAATGGTTAGTAGTAAAAAGAAATGGACTATGATGAACCCCATTTGGCGCCGAATGAAAAAATGCAGCCCATCTAGTGGACAAAATGGCCAACTGGTGCATTGGTGGCTGCTAGTTCACTCTAGCCATTGTTGTCTTCCTTCATGAATGCAACAATGTTCCAAAATCCACCACCACCCAACACTAGCTAGTAGCTAGACTCCCCAACACTAGTTAAGAGTCTCCCCAATGTTGGGTTGGCTATGGATTTTATA
>Ga0209208_10008538_pt1 | contig 13645 bp, 8 predicted proteins | sample S1TSphfallax_3_FD_187694 | JGI IMG/M metagenome (GOLD analysis project Ga0209208, IMG submission 187694) | Host-associated microbial communities from peat moss isolated from Minnesota, USA - S1T2_Fd - Sphagnum fallax MG (SPAdes) (version 2) | ecosystem: Host-associated > Plants > Peat moss >...
CAATCTTCTTCTAGACTACTATCAGAAGAATGGTTTTTCCATTTGATTTTAGCTCCACTTAACCTGGTTTTCTAATATTAGAAAAAAGACAAGTACAAACTACATAGATTGATGCAAAATGAGTTCTGCAAATTCTTCCACACCCATCATCAGGCATGGAATTTCTTAACCCTGTAAGTTATCTCTGGTAGCACATGGGCAGCTTCAACACATGCCTGTCTAATGATTTATTTACTTTGAAGATGCCATGTCAAGAAAGGGAACATCCTGTAAGATTCCAAAAGATTTCCCTATTTTCCTTCACAAAGTGTTGTTCTTTGAAAAGAATACTTGTTAAAATTTCAACAATTCAGCAAACAATATAATCAGTGTCAAAGCTGCCAAGGTACTATGATATAGAGACAATGGTTAAGTAGAGTATTATTATTATTATTATTAACAACAACAACAGAGCAAATAAATATACAAGGTCTATGGAATAGGCTTGGGTTTAGGTGTGAAAATAGGTACAAGTCTTTCTTTGTGCCCAATGAGGTTGTTAGAATTTGAGCTCTGAATTGTTCTGAGAAGTTTTATATGAGTTCCTGAGACATGACTTTGATGTTAGTAAACTGAAACCTTTTCTGTAACAACATTTCAACAGCATGCTAAAGCATGAATCAAAACTCAAGCTCTTGCACTCAATATTCAATGCACACAACAAATACCCATTGCTATAAACAACTTGTGATCTACTTTGCATGATGACTACCTATGGTTGTCTACACTCAAAGAGTTGCTCCACAAATATTCATTGTTGTCGTTTGTGTTTTTGATTTGTTAAAAACAACAAAAATTGTGTACAAGGCTTGGGTGTCTGAGCACAATGATGGTATAACCAACCACCAACCAAACATCAAATTTACTGCAACTCAATGAATGAATTTTGAACTCAAGAAACATAAAACATAATTTCCAAACTACCTTGAACTTCAAGATTGTGTAATACATACTACATTATACTGAATACTTTAGGAGTCAGAACTCACCGTCGGGCCATAAAAGCTTAAGGTACATAATAGTAGGAGGTTACCATGCAGATGAAGAGGGTGGCAAAATTCAACAAGGAGATGAAACACATGGCAACAAAGCTGGCAATGGCAATGGCCCTTGCCTTGTAGTAAGAAAGGTGGTGATAGTCTGCAAGTTAAATTACAAGCTCTTTCCTAAGTGCAAAAGGTGCATACATCTTGTACATTAAACCATAATTATTGCTTGGACTTCATTGATTTGGTTGGATGGTACACTACTTTTCAAACACAATTTTGCCTTGTTGTTTTGTTGTTTTGTCCATAGATTGTTTGAATTTGACAATTTTTGTTCGCTTCAACAAAAGAAATTGTGCTCGAAATAGATAAAATTATCATATGGGTTACAAGTCTACCAATATGGTTTGGTAGATTTGGGAGAATTTTAAAGGACCAATGGAGATGATAAAAAAAGGCCCATTATTTTAAATGTTTAACATAATAAGATTGTGTGTAGGCATGAAGATTGTTTTTGCAAGCTAATGGGATTATTAGATTTGGTAGTTTGCATTTGTTTATTTAGTTATTTTTAGTGAATTCATAATTAATGTGTAATAGATATTTACAAACAAGGTTTTAACATATTATTTGCACTTTGTTTTCTTTTGGTTTGAAGGTTAGAAGGATTTTTTTTTAATGTGGTTTTTCCTAATGTGTTCCCCTTTACAAAAATACCAAAACATATTAGATAAAAGTGTGGTGTTAACATCTTGGAGAAAATATTGGAAACCTTTATTAGAGCAGAAAAAAGAGAAAAAAATTACTTATTAAGAATGAGAAAGAAGAAGAGGAATAAATAAATTCCCATTTCTCCATTTTGGCAAAAAAAAAGGACCCAAAAAAAAAAGAAAAAAAGAAAAAAAAAACCCAACCAAGTTACAAGTTACAACAACAGCTGCAAACAGTTGAAAGACGAAAGAAAAAGAGAAGGAGAAGGAAAGAAGGAGGTTTAAAAAAACACTATCAATAGATGCTGCCGGCGACGAGATTCGATCCCACGACCTCCCACTTCGCAACCGTTGATTTCGACCATTGCGCTACCACTGGTAGGACTCCACCACGCGCTCGCTCCATTTGTCGCTCTGGAACAAGCCATGTGACACATAGACATACGCTCGTCTTCTCTCTCTCTCTCTCTCTCTCTCTCTGTGTCGGGAATTTTCTTGCGACTATTCGTGTGCTTGTAGTGACTTTGCTGTTGTTGTGCGATTCATTTTGTAGTTTTTTTTTCAAATAAATTTGAGCGTTTTTGGTGCAGAATAAGAGGTTGTTTCTTTGGAGTTTGTGGAAGGAGAGAGAGAGAGAGCGAGAGGGTGGTGTTGTTGGAGAAGGAAGGAAGGAAGGAAGGAAGGAGGGAAGGTGGCGGAGGGAGTTGTGTCTTTTGCGGTGTTTGTGGGTTTTGGTCAGAGGAGGAGAAGAAGAATCTGGTTCGGAGTTGAAGAAGGGGATGGATATCATGCAGAGGGAGGAGTTGGAGAGGTTGATGTTTTTCGAGCAGACGCGAGAGAAGGCGGCTGCAGACTACGCGCGATCACCCAATGACCCTGATGTACGTGTATATGTGTGTGTATTCTTTTTGCTTCTTTTGTTTGTTTGGCAGAGAGAGAGGGTAAACTACTCTTGGAGAAACAAAGCTCCTCTTTAGAGAGAGAGAGAGAGAGAAAACCTGGAAAGAAGTCGGGGGGAGTGGGTGGTTTTTTTTGTTTCTTTTTTCTTTTGTGGCTTTGGATTTTGTGTCCTGGTATTGCAAAGACCTAATTTCCCTTTGAATCTGATTGTGAGGATTTGCGTTGGCATGTCAGAACTTAACCAGATGGGGTGGAGCACTCTTGGAGCTTGCTCACTTTAGGCAAGGCCAAGACTCCATAGACATGGTTCAAGGTTGGTGTCTCTTCAACTCCTAGGAACCCATCCATCCAGCCCTAATAAGCAATTAGGGTAACCTTTGGAAGTATCCTAATAAGCATCATCCCTAATATTGCACAAGGAAGTGGTTGTTTTAATTGGGTTGTGTGTGTGTGCATGCATGCTGTCATGATGTCTGTCAGATGGAGCTTTGGGGATGGATGGATGGATGGATGGACTTACTTGTTGTGCTTGTCAGATGCGGTGGCAAAGCTTGAGGAAGCCCTCCGTATAAACCCTCGTAAGCATGATGCGCTTTGGTGCCTTGGCAATGCCCGTACTTCACAGGGTTTTCTGGTGACAGACACTGACAAGGCTAATGCTTACTTCAAGAAAGCTGCACAATGTTTCCAACATGCTCTTGATGAGGTGAGGTGGTGCCTGCCTCCCCTTTCTCTTCTCTTGCAACTCACAATTTTACCATGTTTGGATTGCTTGGGTTCCCTACTGTTTCAATTTGTACAATTCCAACATTTTTTCTAGTTGAGATCAAGTTGAGGCTGGTGCAAACTTGAGGCTTTTATACCAGCCTAGAAAGCTGCATGTTGTTTACAACATGCTCTTGTGATGTGCCTTTTTCCCTTCTCTTGGAACTCACAATATATCCTGGATTTGCTCCAGTTCCCTACTGGGAAACAGCTTGTTGGTGTAAATTCCAACTTTCTAGTTTAGAAGTTTGAGGCTTTTGCACTAGCCTAGAGGAAAGTTACAGTTGTTCTCAACAGAGCCTGACCTACTGTGTGGGATGCACAGGAGCCCAACAATGAGCTGTATCAGAAGGCACTGGAGATGACAGAAAAGGTACCTCTGTACCTTCACATCTCTCTGACTGGAACTCAGAGACTGACTGCATTCAGAAGGCTGTTTTTTGCAGTAGTAGCCCTGTGGCTGCTTTTGGCTGTGCTCAATTTTGATGGAGCAAAATAGGGATGCAAAAGAAGAAACTAGAGAGGAGTATTAATGAGCAATCATGGGTTTTGGGTCATAGGCTCCCTCACTGCATCAAGAGCTACAGAAACAGCTAGCATCACAACAGGTCATCCTGGGAAGCGGGCCTACAGTGGCTACTGGCAATGCTGCAAAGGTGAGTATGATTCATGCACTTCCTATGTGTAAGCTTTCTGACTGTTCTTTCTGACTGTACCAATCCAGATTGTTTCCAGTTTCCAGGAGTTGTCCACAAGTTCTTGCTGAGGTGGGTCCCAGAGCAGCAGTTTAAATGAATGTTACAGGGCAATAATGATCCATGTATGTCTATCATGTCCTTGCATTTGCAACATAGAGTGGTGACCTTGTGCAAGAGTGAGATGTCAGGAAAAAGTTATATGAATCGTTGTGTTTGTCATTGAGTTGTGCAGCGACCAAAGAAGAAGGACAATGACTTCAAGTATGATGTACTGGGGTGGATTGTGCTGGCTGTTGGGGTGATTGCATGGATGGGCATGGCCAAGTCTTCCATGCCGCCTCCCCCACCACCTCCTTCCTCACTTAGATAGATGTGTACACTCAATTTCAGTAGCATGCTTTCGAGTAGGATAACAGTTAAATAGGAGCATGCAGGAGAACAGCGTGGTGTGCCACCCATCCATGGTTTGACATAGATTGTTAAGATACGAAGACTTGGTTTGTGATTTGTATATCTTCAGTGGTATGAATAGAAGGGGAGAGGAATCCTCCCTACATAGTCTTGTTTCTGTGTTGGTAATATCTTATAATCCCACAGAAGTTCCAATGTATTTCCAACCACCATGAATTTTTCGAATCAGGCAAAAATATTTACCTGTACAGGAATTTTTTTTCAGAATCCAAATCTTAGTTTTTCTTTGTGTTCAATACTGTATGTGGTTCAATACAAATTGAAGCTTTGGTCAAGTGAACTCCATGCTTTCATTGATGCTCTTCTCTCAGCCCTGAAAAAGAACTCACACTAATCTTCTGAAGTGCCTTGCACAAAACTTCCAGAAATACCCAAATGCTGACAGACCTCAAGATAGACCTCAGAAGATAGTGCTCCAACCCAGAAACTTGACTCAACTGAAATGCACCATGTGTAACAACAGATCTACTGTACTTCCCTGCTGCACTCCAAGTGATGGTGCAGCATATTTGTCATGCTTTCAAACTCCTTGTGAAATCTGTGGTGTTGCACACTCCTTCCATTGCCAAGTGGTGGACCATGGTAGCACAAGTGATTGGTCTTCCAGCAGTAAGCGCAAATTGCTGTCATGTGCAATCCACACAGTTATTGCTCACCCATGTATCCTGTACCAGATTGCTTTAGAATTCAATGGGTATGGCCAGCAAGGTATAATTTCATTCAAGATGTGAAAATCAGAGATGAGATCAGGAGATGGCCTTCCTTGCTACTAAACTTTGTTTTGTGTGAACACTAACTACTGTCAGGTTGGTCATTTGCCTATCATCCCCTAAATTTCATCTTCTTTAAACTAGCTATCAGTCTCTTTGAGATGGCAATGGCATGTTACTCCTCTATTGGTCAGTCTCTTTGAGATGGCAATGGCATGTTACAATCCTCTATTGGTCAGTCTCTTTGAGGTGGCAATGGCATGTCAGAATCCTCTGCTGGTGACTCTCTGTCTTCTTGTATATCATCTTGTTGTTTTCGTTCTGATGATGATACAATTGGGTTGTGGTTCCCTTTGGAAAAGCAAAAGACTCTTGAAAGAACAGACATGGTCACTACTTCTGATTCTGATGATAATACACTTGGGTTGTGGTTCTCTCTGGAAAAGCAAAAACCTCTCCGAAGAACAGACATGCCCACCAACACCACAAGCCCTCCAGCAATTGTGCCACCCACAATTGCACCAACATATTTTGGAACTGTCCTAGATGGTGAATTCACTGCTGCAATGATGACAGTACTTGCATTGCCTGGTGCACTGCATGTGCTGCAGCAGGACATGCTTTCGAGGCTGCTCGTAAAATCTGTCATGTTGCACAACCCTCCATTCGCAGGCGGTGCAATTGATCCACACTGCTGAGCAGCAGGAATAGAATTACTTGCAGTCTGCAACAAAGATTAGAGCAACACGATGAGTTCAGAGTAGTAAAGCTTCTTCTTCAGGAACTTTTGCTCTGAAGACCCATTGCAACAAAGGTAAAATATTGTTCTCATACCTCTCCACAGATATGGAGTTGTTTTGTGATGAAGCTCTTGACACCCAGCTAAAAACATTTTTGGCAGAGCTCAAAGAGACCCCTAAACCCTCAACCCTCAACTCTTACAATAAGACTGTCTAGTCAACTGTGTCATGGTTGAAATGCTCACCGCAATACTGCAATTTGCAATGACAATAGTTGGGTAAACATTTCCCTTAGTACGGTTTTGTAGAGCTGTAGTCACCAGATCTGTCAAGGTGCCAAGCTCATTGATGTAGACAGTTATGGCTGCTACTCCTAACAACTGCCCATCAGATCCGAAAGCTGCTTTGATTTTCAAGGTCACCACACCGGCACCACCATCACATAAATTGTCAATTAAGATCTTGTCTCTCTTGATTCTAGAGTAACTATAGTACCTACCCTACATGGAATGTGCAACCATGGCCAGGTCAATGTGGTTGAAAACATGAATGAATTTCAGAGAGGTAGGTATAAGGGGGGTGTTTTCTTCTTGCCTGGGGAAGTGACAGAAGTGATGTTGTAGCCAATCCCCTCAAAGTCCTGGTAGATATTGGACCACAATGGTTTGCCATTGACTGCCACTTCAAGTGTGGCTGCAAGGTATGAGAAGTAAGACCTTACTGTGTACAGGGGATTGGTCAGATCCTTTTGTATCACCTCAAATGTTCCATTCACCCTGCAAATGCTGTTGAGAAGGGAGTTGTTTGAGAGATATATGTCCAAATCATCAGCTTGTGGGAGTTTGTACAGCAAGATCTTCACATTAGATGCTAGTAAGAGGCTCTCTGGGAGAGTCACATTCTCTGAAGACGCAAATACTCCATCTGTTAGTACCACAATGATCTGTTTTGATGACACAAAAAATACACATTTATGAGCCTAAAAGGACTTAACATGGCTTGAAAGTTTTAAGGACTTTTAGAAGCATTTGAATTAAAAAAAATAGCAAAGTCCTAAATTATTACTTCATCTTTGTGAAATTCTTATATTGTTCTCAAGCATTGGGTTATGTGCTCATTATAGCAAAAGGTATTTTTATAAATTAAGTGATTTCGCTGAGTTTTGAGTGAATTCACTGGTTGTAATGAATAGAATTTAGTGAAAAATAGCGAATTCAATGATCTAGTGAATTGGGATTATTGAACTGCAAGCACCCACATTTTGTAGTAACAATTAAATTTTGAGTGAATTCATTCATTGTAATGAATAAGATTTTTAAAAAAATGAAGTTAATGATTTAGTGAAGTGAAACTAATGAATTGCACCCACATTTTGTAATAGCGCTTAAATTTTGAGTGAATTCCTGATTGTAGGATCTAGTGAAAAATAATGAATTAAGTGATCCAGTGAATTGAGACTATTGAATTGCACCCACATTTTGAAGTAGCATCAGATGTAACAAAGGATGGCCATTAGTTACGTTTCGAAAAAGATAATATCTTTTTGTCTCAAGTTTAGACACCCAGAGGAATGTATGTTTTTAGGGCACTATCTTGAAATGAATTACAAAGGAAAAAAGACTATCATGGACTACAAAAGTGGGTCATCTGGCTAGCTTGGAAATACCCCCTTTGCATGAGGAAAACGAACATAAAATGTCTTTTCATGAGTATTTCAGTTGCAAACATTTGATTTCAACTCTGTGTTTTTTCTGCAAACATTTGCCTAGATTGATTTTTGATTACACCTCAGGGTGAGTTTTGATCCTTTCTTTTACCTTCAGTGCATGGGCATTAAAATTGGTGAAGGCGGCCATGATTGCAGCTGTCAAGTTTGATGCACCTGCTTGACTGGATCCTTCTTGAGTATTCAAAGAGGTGATCAAACTCTTGAGTTCGGAATGGTCTGTTGGGTCTGAAAGATCACTGTTTCTCACCAGCACCTAAGCAAACCAGAGTGATATATACATGAGTCTCGCTGGCAAAAAGGATAGATATATTTGCCAAAATATCAAATGCATAAAACTCTCTGTAGATCTGTAGAAAGTGTAATATCAAGCAAGCAACCCAACATATTTGAGTTTCAAGGGGGAGTAGAATCGGGCAACAACAAGAATAATTGACGTCAACTATGAAATATTATATCAAAGTTTAATTTATGATTACTGATTCTACTTATGTTGACAAGGATCAAGAGTTCTTGACTTTACCATACTGAAATCACCTGATAACAATGCACTAAGTAGTGGGGGGAGAGCGGGGGGAGAGAGAGAAAAGAAAGTTTGATGAGCTTGGCAAGATGGATTTGCAGCTTGCGAAAAATGGTGTTCAAGAAACAAGGCACATACAGGATCAGGAGACAACTGGGTAGCTCCAGTACTGTTGAACACGATGATGTTCACATAATCCTGTGCGGAGAGTGTTTGGAGCAATGCTTTTTGTGTTATGCTTTGGGCTGCAGCAAGATAAGTGGTTTCCATTAGAAATTGTGTGGACAACACGTTTGTCATTGAAGCTCCCGCATCAATCAACACAACCAAATTCTTTGTCACAGATATTCCTTCAATATACCTGCAAATTGCGCAAAGCTCTGATGCTTAGTAACTTACAGAAGTCACACTTTTATCATTTTGCAATAAACTTTGTTGTGCTGCACACTACCAAGATGCAGTTACAACAACAGTTTCCACAAATACTATAATTCCTGCATGCACAATCCTGCAAGGGTTCACCAAGTTTTTAAACTTAAATCCCACATGATTCACAAGCAATTGCAAGTGATAATAATGAGTGGAGGATTTAAGTGGGTTAAGAATTTACCAAGGTCGAATCCGTGGATCGTAACCTAGACAGTCGCTGGTGCTACTTTCCTGCACACAACATTGACACAAAAATTGAGTCTAAATTTCGAGTTACAATTTCATGATTTAATCCTCAGTTCATCATCACTCGTTGTCTTGACCTCCTGCCTGATGGATTAAATGGATTAAATCGATTCTGCAAGCATCATCTAGTATAAGTGCTGGTGATCTACGTGTTACGGGCAAGGGGAGAGCACGATTTGGCCAGCAGCTGCAACAAAAGAACTATTTAGGATTGGTTCAAGACTAGCTGGATCGATCCAGTTCTCTAGTCTAGTTGCATAATTTGGCCAGCAGCTGCAACAAAAAACTAATTTAGGGTTGGGTTCAAGACTAGGATAGATCCAGTCACAGCCAATCTAGTCTCTGCACGTACCCTTCCGGGAAATGAGCGCCAAGTTCCGTCAACAGCACCGAAATAGACGTACGTGAAGACACTGGGGTACGACATAGTCTGGAACGTGGAGTCCAGCAACCTCTGACTGCAAATCGAGTTGCCCATGGCGGCCGGCACATTCGTCAAGTCCGTGCCTGGAGGAAGCCTAGATCACGTGTTTTCGACGTTTGAGATCATTGATCAGTATACTGGGGTCAACTGCAATTTGCTTAATCACTGCTGTGAATACTAGAATGTGATTAACATCCGAAAATCCATCACACAGAGGGTAGTACTAGAGCATTAGTGTAGATCAGAGTAGTATTGTAGAGCAATAGTGCAGAGATTTAGTAGTACTGGAGCACTAGCGCAGATCAGAGTAGTACTAGACCACTAGTGCACATCAGAGTAGTACTCTAGAGCACTATTGCAGCTAGCTTGAGTACTAGGCATGGATTCTGATGAGAGATCGATGATCATGAGCTGGACTTCAGAAATGTATTTTTGTTTACCTCAAGTAGCTTCTGCCATAGTTGGCCTTCAAATGTGTGCAAGTGCCGTTGCCTGGCTCATTAGTGCAGTACTTGTTGTTGAACACGTCCACACACTGTATAGTGTTGGACTGGCTCTCACCAAGCAAAGGCGAGCACGCATGTCGGGAGCAGTTTGCAGCTGAGGCGCAAGACTCCACCAGTGCTGCAGCTCACATTAAGATCAACGTCCCAGCAGCAAGTAATAATTAACACCCAACTATTAACACTACTCGATCATGATGCATGCACGCGGCGCTAATTGCATTTAATGTAATAACAGCTTGCAGCAGCAGTTGGAGGCTCACTATATCAGTTCAATCTTAAACGGTCTATTGCAAATGAGAAATTGTACACCTGAAGAAACTCGATACCAGCTGGTAATCTCATCATCAGAAGAAGAATGCTATGTCTTCAGATGTTCCCAAGATCAGACTGAGCGAGTGCGAGCTTCTGGGTCCTAATCAAGTACCCTTACTGGCGAGCTATCCTTTTTCCCGCGGCCGGTAGATCATTACCTACGAGGTGCTTGATCCACTTGCAAGGAGGTGGTGGAGAACATGATCTCCGATTAGCAAATTAGCAGCGACAGGTAGATGTGGTGAAATTGCTTGATGCTCAAGATTGATATGGTAGCAGACATATGCATGCAGGCTATATAGTACTCTAAATCATATTGTGGAGGCGCAGCTGCTTACCGCAAGTTTGAGCATAATTCGCCTCCACCTGTTTAGCAAGGAGCAGCACTTGCGTTTCTTTCTCGTCAAGGTAGGCACTCCCCTCGTCCCCTTGCACGGCCGCAGCTGCTATTAGAATCCAAAGCGTCACTTGTCGAGTTACAGCAGCTGCATCTTGTGTCCATGAGAACCAGCTGCAGCAGCGCCTGCCCATACCTGCTGCACAAACTCAGGTATATCGTCTAAGCCGCTGTTTCCTCCTGCATCTCAAAATAGCAGACTACTGAATCCGCGGGCAACAGAAGCAGCTGCGACTTCCACCAGCTGCTCCTTGGGACTACCTGAAGCTGCTAAGATCTGAGCTGCCCTTTTTTTGGGAGTTTTCTCCTGGCCATCTGGAGAAGTGCGGTGCAATAGCTAGCTGTAATCTAATGAGGACGAATTCGGCAAGAAATCTGCAGCAGTGTACAGTAGACAGGGTCACTATGTTTCTTCCTGCTCATGTGAAGGACGCAAGAGGGAAATCTCTGATCTACTGGCCGTCCCCAGATTGTCCATTGCCATTGTTTCCTTCCATTCATGATCAAGTCTAGTATTCTAGATGAATTCTGGTAACCAGTGTTCCAGTGTTGTAGATGAGTTCTAATGTTCTAGTGTTGTAGATGTTCTAGTTTTCTAGAGTTCTAAATGAGTTCTAGAAACTAGTGAACATGAGGAATGAATCTCAGGCAGGAGTTTACTCGCCGCTCAGCTGCAACTAGTGCTAGCATCTTTCATTACAAATGAATTCAAGCCATGTCCGTCTTGTTTTTTTGGCCCACAAACCAACTAGCACAATTTCAGCTGGAAATAGCTGCAGATGGTGAACTACGTGCGCGCGGAAAGTACGACGCGGGGAAGGAAGGAAATCCGCGGCGTCAACGCAATCGTGCTCTCCTGACGACGCGCCTCCTCCTCCTCCTCCCGCGTCCACCCTTGGGACGACGCCACGCGGCAGGGGGGGTCATAAAGAGGGCCAGAGAACTGTAGGGGTAAGACTCTAGGGGTTGCCTGTTGTGCAGTCCCTGTTGCAGCGCGCTGCTGCTGGTTTGGACCACCAGGTCTTTACTTTTTATGATTGTTCTAAAACATAAAATTAGAACCATCTGGGTTCTGGTTTGGTATATACGTGGAAGCAGGAATCCAGTTCTGGGTTAGTTTTTCAAATAAATTAAATTTCAATTTCTGTTTCAGTTTAAGTTCCAATAATCACACCCAGTTCAGGTCCAGGTTAACCCAATTCTGGTTCAGTTCTTACTAACCTGGACCGGACCTTGTGGTTTAGTTAAACTCCAGTTAAATCTTGGTTCCACTCACTTTTTATTTTCAAAGTTTTTGATTCCAGTTCTGGTTCCAGTTCCACAACTAAATAGACCCGGGTTTGGTTATAAGTCTGATTCTTTAAGAAAACAACTTGCTTTATACACAATGGCCCTGCCATTAACTTAATATCAACAATTGATATTGTATCATAAATTGGTCATAGCTAGGGGAAATTATAAAATAAATCTATTTTGGTTTACATCATCATGTAAAAGAAAAAATTTCATGAATTTTTTTCATTTTAAAATATCACATTAATTAATAGGAACCCAAAATGATCTCACATTAAATGATGACATGTTCTAAGAACCTGTCTAAACATTAAAAAATTCACACTAGACCAAAATCAATAAGGAAATGTCGCAACATGATTTTTGATTTTTTGTAATTTAATGATTTTTTTCTCAATAAAGAAAGTGATAAAATATTCTTTTTTCACATATATTTTCACATTTGTAAAAAATTTCAAACCAAAAAAAACTCGTTATGACATGCATATTTGAATGTTTTCAATCATATTGTCACATTTTAAAAGAATTACATGAATTTTTTGTGTATGATAAATGCCACTTTTGGAGAAAATCATTTCATTTAAATTAATTTTGTTGGTTTAATCACTTGGGGTTGGGTGCACATTTGAAGAGGGGGCAAAGAAAAAAAAATGTAAAAAAATGAATGTGAATACTTTTACAAACAAATTAGGATGAATCATCTCACTTAATTTCTATAGGGGGTTGTCACCTAGTTTTTATTAGGACAATTAATGAAAGTAATGGAATAGTTTTTAAAATTTTAGGTAGGAATTGATTACAATTAGGATGTGTCATGTGTCAATCATCATAACAAACAAACAGGCACACCTGGGTTTTAGTTCAGTTAGGGTTTAGTTTCATTACAAATTCTTACAACTACAAGTTTTTTTTCTTCCTCTAACTCAAACATAAGCCGGTCTAGGTCTTCCATTGTTTTTAACACAAAACTCAAATTAGTCCTAATAGAATAGAGGTAACATGGAAAATGAAATAATGGACATGATAATAAAAAATGTGAAAATAAACAAAACAATTTTCGTGGTGACCTATATTCGCAAGGAATGACTACGATTACTATAGGAATGCCACAATCATTGCCAAAAAGATAGGAAGGAGTTTATTTGTGTTTATTGTCACTATAATAAGAACTTAAAGATGTGGATTAATGAGCACAAGGGTGTGACAAGTTGGGGACTCCGCAAGGAATCCTTTCAAGTTGAAATTATACCCACCATTCAAAAACGCAGTGGAAGGTGTGTATCTTGCAAAAGGTGGAAACATTTTGGAATGTAAAGAGAAGGTGAATGCATTATTGAAGCAAAAGAATAGTTGCCCTTCAACTACATTAACTTTATAGCAAGTAAAAAAGTTTGAACTCAAGCATAAGAAGGAGAAAACCCCACCCTTGGAGATTCATGACGAAGTTCAAGAAGATTTTGTTCTTGTCCGTAGGAGACGCCTCACGAAACATGGAGGCCAAGTAGTCAAACAAGTTTCGAAGCTAGAGAGGATTTTCAAGTGCACCTTTTCACTAGAACCTATCATTCGAGAGATATTGCAACACAATGGTTATTAAATCACACCTTTTCTATTTGAATCTACAACATTGTAATGTTTTTAAAAGTTTCAACAAGATTCAATTAACAACTGTAAAGTGGTCACAAACCATTAGTTTAATTTCTAGTGTTCAATTGAAAAGCAGCCCGTGTTAATTCATGTGGAACATGTTTTGATATACATCTTTCGAAA
>Ga0209208_10008539_pt1 | contig 13642 bp, 8 predicted proteins | sample S1TSphfallax_3_FD_187694 | JGI IMG/M metagenome (GOLD analysis project Ga0209208, IMG submission 187694) | Host-associated microbial communities from peat moss isolated from Minnesota, USA - S1T2_Fd - Sphagnum fallax MG (SPAdes) (version 2) | ecosystem: Host-associated > Plants > Peat moss >...
CATTGCCGATCCAACATGCGTAGATTTATTTTTTCGATTTTACACAACTCAAAGATTTGTTGCTTGCAATGCAATTCAAACCAAAGAAAGGAGCTATTATGACTAACATCCCGTTGATCAATTCCTACCTTTAGCAATTAAAGTATTTGAATGTTTACACAAATATGGTAATGTGTTCTTACATGATTGTGCCAATGTCATTTGGAGCTCCAAAGGGCCAAAGGCCACTCCTCTTTTTGTTTTAATTCTTTTTCTTTGTAAAAAAATTCAACTGTGTTGCAAAGGGTGCAAGCATCCTCCATCTTAAGGTGGGTAATAGTGGTAGACCTAGCTAATTCCAAACTTCCACCCCTTCATGACACACCCCATCATCATGGCCGACCTATTACAAGCGGTCGATCGTTAAGATGGAGAAATTTTGACATCTAGTTGTGGTAACTTGACGTCCTTTAAATTCTCCTTTCTTTTCTAACACCTTTGTACATTTCCAAATTGGTGGTGTGTTTATAAATAAAGTTGTGCAGGGTTCAATTCACCATACAGAATGTTTCAGTTGTGCCTTTTATGTTCTACATAAAGGTTTTTGAGGGCCTATGTTTGCACACTTTTCAGGCATCTTATATTGTAGAAGAAAGCCTTCATGGTAAAAAGTGTCAATTTTGACATAAATGCTGGCTTTTAAAAAACTACAACTCGAGCCGGAAGAATCTGCCCTCAAAACTTCTTGTATGTTAGGTGAGGTGCCACATAGGATGCATTATGCACCGAGTGAACCTTTAGGTCTCTGCCTGTTGGCCTTCCCCTAGTACTGCACTAAGATGTAGAATGCACACAGGGGGCACCTTATTTAATAGGTAAAAACTTGGTTCAGTTTTTTTTTAAGCCTATATGGAGGTCGAATTACAGAGTACAATTGGCGTCTGGCTTTTTGAAACACACACCTCTCATTTTAAAAACTTTTTTCTCATGATATCCACTGGGTATCACAATGAAGTTTCTCTAAAACAAGCAAAATCATGTTTTTACTTTTTCGGCTGGGTCGAGGAATCTTGCTCACTTAAGCTCTGCGTCATGCAGGCCCTAAAGCCTGTTGCCTCAAGCTTTACCCTACTCATAACGAATATCTACAGGCAAAGGATCGGTTTTATGGATGTCCTTTTTTTCTTGCAAAGCTGACGTCAAATATTACTGCATTCTATTACAGTCCCATATTTACTAGCTCTCAAAGTCAAAAGTTCTTCTAGAACAATACTGAGAATTTTAACATTAAATCATTTGTATAAAAAGTTCTGTGACTCTGGTTATTGTTGAGTTTTTTCAAAATCTTGGCCAGTAAATTTATTGTTGTAATTATTAGGAACTGCCATGTTTTGGGAGAGGATTTTTGCATTCTACACAATTTCACTCAAGGGCTCTGTTGGTGACATTGTCTCAAGGAGTTGAAAGAACATTAGTTCCCAATAAGTATGGAACGTTATGCAATCAGAATTCAAACAATTTCAAATTTTGGATGACATCAAACTGATGGAATGTTAGAGACCAATAGAAATGATTAGATTAGTGCTTATGAAACACTTAAACTATGGTTTTGTACACTTGTTTTGGGCCTATATTATTGATATTATCAGAACTAGCAAAAAGATTGAGACAATTTGCACACAAACAACTCACAAAACAATTTTAAAAATGGTAACAAAATGAATGAAAACACAGTACAAAATGAGGACCAACACAAAAGTTATTACAAAAACCAACTTAACACCAGTCTGAACTATGCAAATTAGCTAGTGTTCACGCTCAATGTGAAAAACAGTTAATATATGTTTCTGTGTTAGAGATTGTGTCATCAACAAATTGTAAGCTTAATCAACTGCATTGGGTGAGTGTTTCAGTTGCATACGAGTGCAGGGGAAGCCTAGCACTAGCCACAACCTGCAATGGAATTGCTTTTGGGATTGTGACACCAAATACCTCACCCATATCAATGTCTTCAGGACTTTCCTCTCCTGGCAGCATCCACGTGAAGGTGTGAAGAAGCTTGGCCAGTATAATTTGCACCATCAGAAGACCAAAATTCATCCCTGGGCAAATCCGCCGTCCAGACCCAAATGGCAATAACTGAAAATCCATACCTTTTGTATCTAATGCACTTCCGAGAAATCTCTCGGGATTGAAATCTAATGGATTCTCATAAGCAGATGGATGACGGTGAACAGCCCAAACATTCACAAATATGCGAGTTTTGGCAGGTACATGGTAACCTCCCACTTCACAAGCTTCTCTACTCTCATGTGGCAATAATAGGGGACCTGCAGGATGAAGGCGTAATGTTTCTTTTACTACAGCTTGAAAGTATTTCAATTGAGGAATGTCCCTTTCATCAACAACTCGCTCATGCCCCACCACTTCATTTAATTCATCTTGAGCTTTCTTTATTATGCCCGGATGCTTTAACAGCTGGACAAGTGCCCATTCCACAGTAGTGGTGATCGTTTCAGTGCCTCCAACCAAAATGTCCTGCACACAATGCGGCAAAGGTAGCCAAAGGAACATCGTCAAATAGGTTGTTGAACTCAAGTAGAAACAAGCTTGTTATATGTGCAACACTATTGAAAGCAAAATCGGCACAGTGATGAGATCATTTTCTGCAATTTAAAAAACTCATACACCAAGTTCCTGAAATTACTGACCCAGCTACTAACCAAGTTCAAAACAAAATTGTCAAATCAACACATGAGACATGAAATCACGGAGCAACTTACATTAAAGACTGCCTTAATTGTAATGTCATCAAGTCTGTCACTAACACCGTCAACCCCAGGAAGAGAAAGCAGGACATCCAGAAAGTCCTTGGACTCGTCCGACTTGCTCTTATCTTTCACATGCTCTTGGATAACTCTGTCAAAAACCCTATCCATCTGTGAACTTGTTTGCTTGAACTGGGGGACAAGGCCTTGAATATCAAATGGCTTTAGAAACGGGACATAGTCACTGATGTTGAAAACACCACATAAATTCATGACCTTCACAGAAAGCTCCTTGAACTCCTGACTGTCATCATCAGTGTGATCTGTACTGAAATATCTTTTTCTAATGAGCAAGCGTGTGACAACGTTCATCACGGCACTGGACAAGCTTGTCCGCAAGTTCACTGGCTGTCCGTCCTGCAATTGCTCAAATTCCTAATCAGATTCCTTAGTGTATTTAATTTCAATCCATCCTACATGAACGGCTCTAGTGTCAAATCCAAAGTTCGACACTTCAGCCACAAAACAGGGATTCAACTCCTAACTCTAGTATCAGAGTCACGCAGCACTCAATGGTGAACATTCAACCGGATTAAGGCTGTTAAAAAACAAATTACCTTACAAATCTCAAAAATCTCGTGCACCAACCACGATAACTCTTCATCTCGGATATGCTTGGAAGCCTCGAGCCTCTTGAGAGTGAAAAGCTCCACTGTGCTGATCTTTCGCATATGCCGCCAGTGCTCTCCGTAAGGTGCCCACGCGATATCTTGCTGATTAAAAAGGATCTTACTTCCAACGGTTTCGGGACGCGTCGCGAATATCAAATCGTGCACCTTGAGAACCTCTTTCGCCAGCTCTGGCGACGAGACGACGACTGTGCGAACCGATCCTAGCTTCAGTTCCATGATGTCCCCATACCTTTTCGACAACTTGTAGAAAGCTTGATGGGGAAGCTTGCCGAGAAGCGGAAGGTTTCCGAGGACTGGCCAGAACGGGAACGGCCCTGGTGCTCGCTTAACCTTTGTGCGCCGATACAAATTCCAATACTTGATGAGATAGTGAACAAAAATCACAGCAGCTATTGCGGAAGCAATTGTCTTCAATCGCGCAGGTGTAATCAACTGGCTCCACTTCATAACCATGTCCGCCATGGTGTGTGCTATATCTCTCTGGCTGCCTGATTTCGGTATGACTTCTGCTAATCTGTTCTGTTAATGCTTTCTCTCCACTCTTCAAGTTCAAGAGAAAAACCTGAACAGTTGTAAGAAAATCAAGTGAGCCAAGTCAAGACAGGCATAAGCTAACTCGAAGCACGTCAGCGAGCGTGAAGGATTCTCTTTCCTCGTCAGCAAGCGGCCACTACCACCCGACAGGTTTACTTTTTGCCTTTAGCGTAAAGTACCTGACTCCAGTTTTGTCAAAATATGGGGACTTCTGACTAAATTGAAAGGAATGATTAAACAAAAGTGCACAAGTCTAACGTCCAAGAACCCTGTTCGCAATTACCTACCCCAGTACCTTAGCCAGTTCAACACTAATTACGTTATTTTTAGAAATTTACAAAATTTCAAAACAAATAAAATTCTCAGAGATATTTTGTATGAAGGGAATATTTAGAGATATATAATCATTTGTCAAAATGAGCAGTTATTTAATTAATTTTTAATTTAAATGTTACTTTTGAACTCAACTCAACTTGTTAGTCGGTTGAGTGGTCACAAACTCTTGTGACAGCCACACATATTTGTAGATTTTCACAACTTTTAAACATAATTGCAATTTTTTGTTTTTGTTCAAGGTTATTTATTCCCAAAGTTGATCCTGATCAACAAAACTTGAACAAAAGTATCATTATTCTACACAACTCTCAAACATAATAGCATAGATAATCTACATTTAGTATCTGGTGAAACATACAAAATAATAAGTAATGAAAACATAATTATACATGGTGGCCAACAAGTTCTCATTTTCATAATTTCAAGCAATCCTCATTAATGTGTTAATTTCAATAGTAGACTACTTATTAATATACTTCCAAATTTCAGAGTCCAAGGTGTTGAATGTTGCTTAAATTCTATTATTTTAAATTTTTTAATTCAAAGGCTTTGACACCTCTAATAACTTACTAATTGATAATTGAAGTCAATGTTGTGGTAAATTTATAATAGATTTATTCTAGTGGCCACTAGATGCTAGTAATCTATTTATTACAAACTTTAAATCAAAGATATTGAAACACTTAATTGGTAATTATCATTGCCATAATACATTAGCATTTGGCGGCCATTAAAATCATTTACAACATTCATTAAGAAGACTTGTAATTGAAAGTTTAATCATTATATTCCATAAGATAGAAAAATTAATCAAGCAATTATAAATCATTTTAACTTTCATGATGATCAAAACTTAATTTTTTATATGGGGTTCTCATTGCATTTGTGTGTATGTCACAATGTGACAAAGACATCTAAATGCAATCATAGCCTTGTGTCACATCAATATAAGGTCAATTTAGGTCAACCTAGGTCAAAGGTCATCTTGAGCTACTTGGGCTAAGCTTACAAGTGATCAAAATTGAAGCAATTTTGATTGTTTTAAACCTTATGGCGATTGAATTGTCTTTTAGTTGTGTAGGAGTTTGGTAGCCAAAACTTTGCACCATAGGTTTTCATAGCTAGGTTTATGGTCACCATAGGTTTTTGTTGCCATATTTTCAATCGCCACATTTTTTGTTAGTGAATTTCCATTCGTTAACTTTTCCATCACCAACTATCATTTTTGTTTACCATTCTCTTTGGTTGCCAACATATTCAGTCATCGAACAACGACTTATTTGGCGATGGATAACAAAGGTTGTCCAAGTGTTTTTGTCTAATTTTTTTAATTACTTCAAAAAAAATTTAGTCCAGAAAGATTGGAGAATTATATCATTTTTTTACTTTCAAAGTAATTTCAATAAAAAAATTTGTATAATGTAATTTGGGTACAATATAAGTCCCTATAATTGAAAAAAAAATTAAAACAAAAACAAAAGTTTAAAGAGTGAATGGTTTACCTTTTCATTAAAAAATATTGCTTTAAAAATATATATATTAATTTTATTTCATTACTTGATGTCTATCAATTATTATGGGAGCATTTATGGAAACACATTATCAATGGAAAGTTCAATCATCCATAATTCAAAAATATAGGTGTTAGATGGGCAATACTTGTGTAAATGATATTTGTATCTTATGTTTACAAGAAAGATACCATCATTCTAAAAGATAGGTCCATAAATTTCAAATGTGTAAAAAGGATCACAAATTTCAAATATGATTACACATGAGAACATGATCCCCTAACAAAAATTGGGTTTTATAAAATTAATAAGTCCAAATCATGTCATTTTTGGGGTGAAAAACCTTTAAGGCATACCATACAAGATGAAAAGGGCCTAGTCCTTATTACTATCCTATTTTATATATTTTGATCCCCATAAAAAATAAAGAATCAAAAGTTTTCAAATTTTTTAGAAGGACTATATTTTATACTATTACAATTCTAAATTCTATCATAATCATCCATAAATGTGTCTTTACATGGTAAAAAAGGACTAGGTAAAATAGATAGAAAAGAATGACGTTGTGACAAGATTTTGGTACATTTTTAAAAAATTACACCCTTTGCTCATACATCTTATGGATCACCTTACCAAATGACATATTGGTTAAATTATTCACAAAATATTCTCCATCCCAATCTTCAACCCATATGACATTTGCGAGCTTGCCCACCAAATATGTTTTAGACCTCAAAGTTGTTTGGTGTTGCTTAGCCATTCATTCAGGGCAATTTGTAGTTCCAAGTTCTTTGTAAATAAAAGACAATTTTAGGCCCACCCTCTAATGCATTTTCCTTGCGTTGGTTGCATCTTGCTTTTTGGCAAACCCATACAATAATGGCATCACCTTTTGCAAGTGTTTGGCTTCACCTTAATCATAAACGCCTATGTACATAACATTTGGTTTGTTTGGTGGAAAATGCAACATAATGTTGTCCGTGAATAAATTGTTGTGAAAATTTTTAGAATGATATACTACATTCATAATGTTTATGAATGCCCATGCCAACTTCACATGATTTTGCCTAAAGCAACAAATCATGTTCGCCCTTCCATATTTGGCCTCCCTTGTTGTAACAAGGTTTGATTCTCCATAATGGGGGAATATTTCATGTTGTAATCCAACATTTTTAAAGAGTTCCTTCATTCTACCACAATGTGTGAGCCTCCATGGTCTTTGCATGGATGGCAAAAAACTTGATGACACCTAGATGTTTACAAGAACAAACCAATGCTTCCATTGAATGTTGTTGATGCACTTCCCACGTATCATCCATCTAAGGTGTCTTCCCCCATGTTTGGGATGTGATCAAACCTTTTGATTCCCACCTTATGCACCACACCATAACCACCTTGATAGTCTAAGCCTAATAATGGGAACACATTTGTTGTGCTTGGCATCCATAAGACACCACAACTTCCAATTTGGGTCAAAGGTTTCAAATGCTTTCTTCCATCCATGGTGCTAAATTTACCTTCTTTTTCAAAAAAAAATTTGAAATTTTTTCCCATTGTGAAATTTTGTTGCACAAGTCCACCACCTTCATGGAATAATACGCCTTGTCCTTTTTGTGGATTAAGGATTTCACACCATTGTAATAAGTGTGTAGTTGCATATGAAATCTTACATTTAAACATTCCGAAAACCCTTCAGAATTCCAAAGGTTATTATATTGTGAGGAACCATTTAGTTCCACCAAAATCTTATTCTCCATGATATGTTTGTACTTCTCTAGGTTAGTTCCTTGCTTGTTCACCAAAGCACCATTGAGGTATGCCATTATGTGTTCCTTGAAAATATGCATTGTATTTTTTTAGAATTATTGTGTGGCAATTTGTTTAAGGTGATTGTTCACAAGCCTTTGACACTTTTGGGATTGTGTTAATGATGTGCTCTCCCTTTCGAACATTTTTATAGCCCCTTGCTTGAACATGGTTGAAGGTGTGTCGGGTGAAATCCTTTCCAACAATGTAGAGTCCATAGTAGTGTTAAAATAAAAGTCCATATACATTGTAGTAGAATACATTATGTTGCACAAATGATATATGGCAAGGCTAAATGATTTTTTGTACTTCTAGAGTTTATCAATGATAGATAATTATATCAAAAATTCACATTTCAAAAATGAGAAGTTTAATTATTAATTCAAATGAATAAAGAACTTTATAAAAATTCCATGTTTCATCATATATTGTAATAAAGAGGATGACATCAAGCCTTCATCAATAGTGGGAGCTAATTCATTTCAAAGAGGTTATTGGAGCCCAATCATGATAATAGCCTTGATTTAACTACAATTGATCACACTAACATCTTGGAACTAACAAAAGGAGATATGATCATACAAGAATGTCAACCTCAAATACTTTTACCCATTGAAAGTGCACCACGAAAGGAAAAATTTGTAAACTTCCAAGTACAAAATGCAAGGTGAAAATGAAACAACTCAAGGGAGCACCATAAAAATTCATGGATCATTTTGCTAGCATGGTCAACAATCGATCACTTTGATTGAAACTTTGAGTGGAGCAAATAAAGAAAATTGGAAGGAAGCTATAGATGAAGAATTTTAGTCACTAATGAAAAGAAGTACTTGGAAGCTTATACCTTTTCCTAAAGGAAGAAAACCAATTAGCACAAAATGGGTTTTCAAAATAAAAAGAAATGTGATAGGAGAAATAGATAAATACAAAGCTAGACTAGTGGCTAAAGGGTTTTCTCAAATTCAGGGAATTAACTTTGAAGAAACTTTGCCCTTGTAGCAAAATTTGTTTCAATCTATGCACTCTCGTCACTTGAAATAGCCGTAGGTGTAAGTACAAATATAGGAGCCAAAAACCATGTTGGATAGTGGTGAATATTATGAATTTTATTACATTTTTTTTATGACATTTTAAAATTATATTAATCATTTCAAGTTGTGTTAAATGATTAATATGAAAGTTGAGAAATTAAAATTAAAAAATCATTTAATCAAATTTTGGGTTTTGGTTTTTAAAAATGACATTTGAATTTGAATTGGTGCTACATCAGATGTGGTTAATTTTACAAAGGACTAGGTAAAGGACTATTGTAATAACATAATCTTGATGGTAAAAAAATTTAGATGATAACAACCTACTACCCAAATTCAAAAAACACTCATAATTTAAAAGATATGGAATTCAAAATTTAAAAAAAATTCAAAGTATTTTTCAAAAATTAAAAATTTCAAGAATCTTTTACCACATGTAAATGGGGTGTAATGTGCATGTCATATAAAACAAAGTTGTAAATATTGATATTTAAAAAAAAAACTTAAAGTAATTAACATATTTTGGTATGATTCAAAATTATGACAAGTTTTCAAGATGAAATGCAAAATTTGGCAAAATTTACACACTTTGAAAAATTCATATTTATTCAACAATTATTAACACAAAACATGTGATCTATTGGGGCAACTATATGTATTTTTAATAACAAGTTGCAAAAGATTTCATTAAAATTTTCTTTCATATGAAAAAGTGAAAAAGGACTAAATATGATTCTTAGTCCTTTTGTAAAGTCATCTCGTTGGCTCCTATCTACATATTTGCACCCCCCTTGACCTTGGATTCATCATATGGATGTCAAGTGTGCTTTTTTGAATGGAGATTTGGACAAAGACATTTTCATGTCACAACCTAAAGACTACAAAGTTGTTAAGCCTAATAATCTCATTTGCAAGTTAAACAATGCCATATATGGGTTCAAACAAACACAAAGGGTTTGGAACATGAGGATTGATGGATTTCTTAAAAGTTGTGGTTTTTGGAGGTGTGAGTCAAATCAAAACAGGTCACAATTTGTTTGAGTTTCCAATTTTTTATATGTATTCTAATGAATTTTGTATTACAAAATCCCATGAGTGAGATTGATTATTTTGGGTATTCATGTGAGGATTAGAATTTTGTGGTTATTTATTAATGGCAAATACAAGCTTTTTGGAAAATTGACAAGGGGGGCTCCATAATAAAAGTTTGGCTTATAAGGTAAAAACACATGCCCCCCAAAAATTGTAGTCAGAAATATTGCATTTCTATATTTGGTTTTTGATGTAAGTATAGACATCACATTTTGGATTATTTTTGTTGGCTTGAAGTATATTGGATTAAATTTAGACTTAAGACAATCATTTTTTTTAAAACTCCAACAAACATTAGTGAATTTCAACATATGAAATACATTTGTGACAAAATAATACTCATCACGGGCTATGAAAAATTGTATATATATTTCAAAATTAGGGTTGTGGGTGGAACTTTTTGGTGATTTTTTTTTGTGGTCACTATTATTGATATACATCAATTGAAGCTACGGCCATTTGCAAGTTAAATTTTTTTGGTTGGAAATTCATTAAACATATGTGTTTTTTCATTTTTTTTAACAATAAAGGAAAAATATTTTATTTATTTAAAGAAAAAACTAATACCAAATGAAAAAGAAAAAGATTGTATTGTTGGGCATTTGCATTATTTTTTCATATTTCTTTTGTTTAACAATGTCTTATGAACCACAAACATGAGGCCCTATGGCTAACAAAAAACTACACATTATATATGTTATGTACATTGATTTTATTCAATCCTCTTCATCTAATTGTTGGATTGAAATTAATCTTGATTTAAAGTGAAATTTGAATTCCAAAATGTTGTGCACATTCTAGGGCTTTTTGCTTATGTATAGGAATGTCAAATGATGCCATCAAAATTTAAACTTACAGCATATTATGATATTAATTATACATCACCTTTTTTGGTGAAAATTGGTTCACCTGTAGTGTGCTTTCACCCTACACATGTTTGACACATATTAAATTGAGGGCTTCTAATTGACCTAAAAGGATTTTTTTAAAAAAAATTCTTAATTATAAAATGTAGTTGATTGTTCTCTTCTAATAACTTTGAATGGGTACACCTAATAGGGGTGGATAATGACTGTTGATAGGAGGTAATTAAATGTTGTGGCCTCATGTGGAGATGGTAGATGTTTCTAAACTGGGAATAAAAGGTTTTATTATTTATTTTGAGGGGTAGCAAGTAACAAGGAAACATTAAAGACTAACCACACAACTGTCAAAACACATTTTAAGCATCACAAAAATCTATGCAATTCATAAATATGGACTTTTTTAAGCGGTTGGAATCTGGTGCTAATGGAGACGGAACTTGAAAGTAAGCTAATCATTAGCATGTGGCACTCCATGGTAGGCTATATAGGCTATAGGTGGTGGCTCAAATGAAAGTCAACCTGCAATTGCTAGTCACACACATTTGGCCCCACCCCTCTCCACAATCAAGTTTCAAGCCATGTCATTTTTTGGTGAATAGTGATCTTTTGCACATGATTACATGTTGACACTTTGTTAAAATTTGCACACAATTTTGAACTTGGAGTATTCTACTATGGATTGTGAAGTAGGTATGGCAAATGAGTGTATCAACCTTGAGGATGGTGGTATCAAGAGTTTTGATAGACTTGAGAAAGGTGTGTCCTTGACAAAGGAGTACTTTTGTGATGTTTTTGGACTCCTAGGGAATAGGATTAATTTTTGAAACAATGAAGAGGATAATCAAGAGTGTTACCACTGTTGAATGCAATGCACAATGGGGTCCATGCAAGGGCAAGAACCCTTACAAATACCTACAAGGCGTGGATTTGGAGATGAAAGCACACATTGAGTATATGTGGCCCATATTGCACCACCATCTAAGGGAGTTTGCAACAATTTCATTAACTTTTCCAAAGGGGATTTTTGCAAAGTGCAAAAATCTATTGGTGGATTGGTTGGTCATGTAGTTTTGATCAACAAATTGTAGATTGATCGTGCTTGTGCAAAACATGTTTTGCCCCCTCTTGTGAAGGGACTACAATCCTCATTGTCAATTTCAAGAATGTCAATTCAAGGTGAATGTAACTTAGCAAGAGTGCATGGAAATATCAATGCACTAAAAGAAGTTATAGGTGTTCTTGCAAAGGCCAATTTTGAAGTAGAGGTCATGTGCACGCATGAGCTTAAGGAGCTAGTATATTTAGAATTTAAAGCTATTAGTTTGGATAGTTTGGCAACAAATGAAAAGATGATGGCCCAAGTAGACTTAATATCTATGTAATCCCAGGTGTAAGTTGTGGAATGCATGCTGGAAAATGAGGACAATATGTTCAAATTCTTGAAGTTAGGTGTAGATTTTGATTTTGCCAACTAAACAAGTTGTTTTTGAATTGGAAAATTTAGCTTTGTCGCAAAATTTTGTAGGTTGAACTAGATCATTCACTTTTATAAAAATGGTGATGTTTAATCATATGTGGTCATCACTACTAGAATTCTAGGTTTTTCAAACCAAGTTTTATGGTTAAAAAACCCCCCAAAGTGACAAGCATCAAACAACCCTTTGGTTTTTAAAAACTTGATTTTAACAAATACAATATGGCTTGGATGGTTTTTTTACCAACCCTAAGGTGGTGCCTTTGATCGAAGTTTTTGACCAATACTCTTTTTGATTAATGGTCAAATGATACACAACATATGGTCATATTAGTGCCCCATGTGTCATCATTTGATTTATGCTTTGTTAGTCAAATGGGTGTTTGGTTTATTCGATTGCTAGTCAACTTAGTAGTTTGAAAATACCCATGTTCCATCAACCACGTGTCACCAAATGTTAAACTCATTGAATTCCATGTGTCGTTATTAGAGTGGATGGAAAGTTTTCAATTTGATGATTAGCTAATTGGACCCACAATCAACTAGACAATCAAATGATACCATTCCAAAGACTAAATAGTGGCAAAGACGTGTCATTAGCTTGCTAAATAAGGCACTAACACATGGTATTGTAACAAGGTATAGGATGTTGACACGTGTCAAATTTAAACTAGTTGTTAGGTTGTTCTTTAGTTTAATTTGCTCTCACAATGTCCAATTTATTTGATTGAATGATTTGACGGAATTGGGTTAAAATGGGCTTGGTTTTATTAACTAATAGTGGACAAGTATTACCTTGTGTTATTTGTATTGTTGCAACCCCACTTTGGCCAAGTGTGGGGGTGAAGCCCAACACTCCCAAAGTTGGGGACTTGGAGTCCTTCAGGACTCCCAAATGTTTAGAGTTCGACAGCAAGGCCCAAAACACCTCGCCTTAAGGTGTTCTTGGTGTCATTGAAAAGGTCCTGAAGCGTAGATATCGAAAATGGCCTCGCATTGGCCATTTGGACATCTGCAGCCCAAGTTATGGGCAAAAGAAGGGCCGGGAGTCAAATTGGCAGTTTGACTCCCGACCACTAAAAGTCAGGAATCGACCTCTTTCCGACCTCCGAATTGAGAGTGCGACACGGCGTTGGAAAGATCTCAACAAGGGCTACAACTTTGGTTTAGACTTCGTCGCGATCAAACTCTGTAGTCGGGAGTTATGAGCTCCCAAAGTCCCCGAGACTCCAATCGGGACAGTTTCGGGACAATTTCGGGACTCCAATTTGGGAGTCCTGGGAAAAAGAGCCATTTGGATGTAGCCTCGGCGGAGCGTCGCTGAGAATACTATATGGGGGAAGGTGATGGCTTCCCTCGAGTCCGGATCGTGGTGAGTCTTGTGGTCCAAAGTGCTCGTGGCTTGTCCCAACACCCAAGGGTGTCCTGGAATGTGAACTAACCACTTTGTGGTTTGTTTTGGATGCAGATTCAAGCTTGATCTACTAGTCCCTCTTCCTAGTCTAATCCCGGGACTTCTAGCACACCCCTCTACCCCTTTATAGTGCTAGAAG
>Ga0209208_10008540_pt1 | contig 13642 bp, 12 predicted proteins | sample S1TSphfallax_3_FD_187694 | JGI IMG/M metagenome (GOLD analysis project Ga0209208, IMG submission 187694) | Host-associated microbial communities from peat moss isolated from Minnesota, USA - S1T2_Fd - Sphagnum fallax MG (SPAdes) (version 2) | ecosystem: Host-associated > Plants > Peat moss >...
AGTTAGTGTACATTCAAAACACTTCAGCATAAAATAAGAACATAAGAAATTCACAATTGTTTCTATAAATGATCATCAAGTCATTTTGAAGGTAATGCATACACTTCTGAAAAGCTAACAAAATAGATACTTTACAAGTGAGACCAAGAGCTTGCATCTAGTCTACCATCTCTCCTTTCTATATTCTCAAGTTCTAGAATCAGTTTCTACTCATCCTTGTTTTAATAACACACTTAAAAAAACCTTCTCCTTGTCTTCATTGTCCATCCTCGCTTCCCCATCCTCACAATTTGTGCCACAAACATTTCAAAGAGTGCAAATAACCATAGTCGGAAGAGTTGAGAGAACAACAATAATAGTGAAGTTGAAAAGACATGTCTATTAGTTTATGAGATTTTTAGGGTTCTAATCATTGATAAACACTTATGACAACAATGATGACGAGATCTTTTTTTGCTTTGCAAGGTCCTTATGCTAAACCATTTACGCTATTGCGTAAATGGAATAAAATCTGTGTTACTTGACGAATAACAAAATTGGAATCATGCTTTTAAATTTAGAATGTTGAGATACAAATGATAAGTTTAGCAACAATTTGGTGCTTAGCACTGAAGCTGTCTTTCAAACCCTACTGTTGTGTAGGGTAATGGGGCAAGGTGGTGCACTTGTACCCTCGCCCTTTGCAAAAAAAGATTCTTAAAAAATTTGTTTCCAGATATTAGAGTTTTCCTCGAAGCCATCAGTGCGAGCAATTTTTTACCACCTCACATGAGACTTTGGTGATTGTTTCTAAAGCCAATATTTTTGCTATTTTGCTAAAAAAAATTTGAGAAAACCTTGGGAAAACGTGTTTTTTCTGCAAAAAAATTGACACTTGTGCAAAATCAATAAATTGGAGAAATTAAAAACTGCCTTACTGTGTTCAAAGTTGAATTCCTTGGGAAAAAAGGGTAAAGAAATGCTTCTGACAGAAAGAGAGAAGGCCTTGGAAAGATACCTTTATGATTGATGTTTGGACCAATATTGGGCAGTTAGTTATATACTTTAGCAAGTTATAACTGCAAGTTATATATCTGATTATAACTAGATACATAGCCTTAACATGCAAAATTCAATAACCATAATTTATAGTTAACCGGTGGTTTGGAAAATTGTGATAACCGACAATTTAACCTAACTCTCTTAGAGTTTAAGTTGATATAACCATACCTGAAACATGTTAAAAAATATTTTTTCGGTTATATTGGATCCAGTTATATGGTATACCTACCATGTGTAAGTAGTTCATCTATCATTTTAAAATCATTATACTAAAAAATCCTTTTTAAAAATAATTTCTGCCCTTTAATTACAAGACAAAAAAAAATGCATGACAATATGCATGATTGAATTCCTGAAAGAGAGTTGAATTTAAAACTAGATCATAAATTTCTTCAATAACCACCATGTTATGAGTCACTTTACAACTATCATTTAAAACCAGTGTACATGCCCAAGAATCATTTACCGTCTCTACACGCATTACTTTTGTTTGCATATAATCAACATGTTATGAGTCACTTTTCAAATAATGCTTTTATAACATGACCATAGATTTTGGGATATTGAAAAAATGACTTATAAATAATCATTTTCCCTTAGCACCACAATTTAATCCCATATTGGGACTGGCATACTGCCAAAAAGCTGTTGAGGTTGTCCGCATGGGAAGCATTTGTTGAGGGAAAACTATGGGAAGCTTACATTGCATGTGGTGCACATCCATGCATGTTGTAGTATTCACCCACACACAAATCAGGGGTCTACACTTTGGGATTTGGGTGCAAATGGTAGACTTGGCCATGGAGACACAGAAGACAGGATTTGTCCCACTCTTGTTTATTACCCAGGTTTATCATGAATGTGAAACCATGGACTGGCTCATGTGAAACCGGCGCCTGCTTCAAGTCCTCACAGTGGCACTGTGAATAATTTCAAAGGCTTGCAAACCGGGCTTGCTTACTACTACTATTGATGCGAGAGCAGCTAATGGGTTTTTTTGGAAGGTGATACAAGTGGAAGACTGGAAACAGATCACAGGAATAATGATGGGGCTCAGACAGTGGGTGGTACTTCTTCCATCTGAAAATCGAAGAGTTGTGCAGAAGCAGCAGAGTGTTAGAACAAGATGAATCTGGTGTTTATATCATGCTTACCTCATTACTGGGTGGAGCCAACTCAAGATCAGAACATCTTTTGTTCAGTGACAAGTGTAGCCTGTTGTCTTCAACACACTTTCTATTGTTCCAAGTGTCTCCTAACCTCCCAATGATGGTGCAGTTTGGGCAAGATTGAGGATTTCTTTGAACAGGCTCTACTGTTCATTGAGCAAGTCCCAAATGTAATGAGACTCTGGTGGACGAGATGACTCCAGCTTGTAGCATCTTTTGGTGAATCCTCTTTTTTCAGTGGATGAGCTTCACCCTCAATTGCAGGTACTCTGGAGCAAGCTACCTGCACACAGGCTACATGGTGTAAGAAGGGCAGGTCCTGCAGAGGTAAGCAAGGCTCAACTAGTCATAGATAGCAATTTGTTGTGGTTGACCAATGTTGGACACAGAGCAATCTGCATTCGCCATGTATATCAATGAGGGAGATCCAACCCCCATGCACATCAAACATGAGAATATGCTTGGGAGGTTTGGAGGGGTAGTCTATGACAGGTCTCATCACCCATTGCTTTATTAGCTGTCTGTGTTCTCCATATGCCAGGCCAGGAGGCATAAAACATCAGTGCAAACTGTGCAATTGGTAGAATTCATTATTTTCCAGTGTTTCATGTATGAAGTTGATGGATGCAATTTGGGTGCAATTGGAGTAAAACAACCCCCTCCAAGTGTAACTGTTGTTTATTGTACATATTTTAAAGTGGTAAACTAAGTTAATGTTGAAAATGTGTGATGTGTTTCTACAACAATGTTGGAAAACCCTAAACCCTAAACCTGGACTGTAACCAATGCTTTTAAACACAGTTTAAGTAATGCAAACAGTGTAAAAGAAAAGAAAAACAGACCAATCCCAAATTGCCACATCAGCCTGCCAGTCCAGTTTCAAGACTACATATTCAGGACAAAGGAGGCACCTGTGTATCATTTTATCCTGTTTAGACCCATTTTAGAGTATTTCATTGCACAAATCAAAGCATGTCTTTATAAGAATCTCACTTTAGGAAAATAGGAGAGGATTGCTGCCGAGCAATCCGTCTACTTGATCTCTGCATGGTTGTACTCCAAAAAACTTCAATTATCAGAAGCTTGTACTTCTCAAAAAAAGTCAATTTGGCAATCTCATTGCTACTGTTCATTGTATTAAATCTGCAACCATCTGGGATTCTTAGAGAATTGGAAACTTTTTGCAAGACTAGTATTATCTGGGGATTGCTTCAATCTTTCCTTGTCTCCCAAAGCTGGATGGCCTAAAAGTCTTCCACTCCCACAAACTCCCATGATGCCAAAGTGCATTCCTACTTCTATTTGTGCAGCACTTTATCCTGAGGTGAAGAAAGGGAGGAGGTGTACCTCCTCAAGGCATCCAAGCACTGTCGCCGAAAGCTTACATACGCAGAAACGATGATATTGGCAAGAGGTGGATATTGAACCTCTGACAGATATAGTCAACACTATCAGCTTTGCCTTCTCATCCCCAATCCACCAAGCTGGCCTCTCAAACATTGACTTCTTATGCTCTGCCTCAAATTGTGCTTTGGCCCCAAATTGTAGGGTTATTTGTACACTGGAATTGGGTTTCAACATGCCTTTAGCTGGTTGCACCTGCCCCAGGAAAGAGTACATAGACTAAGTTGATGAAAAAAAACCTCATTTGTGGAGGCCTTTAGTTTGTTTATTTTCTAACCCCCTCAAAAGAGAAAAAACTACGGACCACAATTCCAGGCATTTTCTCAATGTGTGGATTGTACTTGCACACAGAGTTCTTCACTTCTGAGAATCAGTTGATATTCATTGCATGTGGTCTGATTTATGGAATGGGTTGCAAGCATTTGAGAGCCTCAAATCACCAGAGAATGCCAGAAAATGGATGGCAATCTTGGACACATAAACCCAATTGGGAGATGCACCTTAAGCCATTGAGGAAAACCATAGTTGCCCCTCACAGAGCGTGGCTTGCTAGTATGTTGATCATTGTTGTGGTGTCCACAAGGGCATTTGCCTGTGAGAGGCTCACCATCACAGTGGACAATAAATGTTGCTGTAGAACTCCTGCTCACATTGGTGATATGCATGAAGGAAGGTGTGCAGTCCTGTAACGTTATCAGGTTTGTGTTCAATGTAATCAGGGGAATCACATTACACTGTGCTAGCAGTGCCCGGACTTTGGGATTTACTTTCAGGATTTTCCCATATTCTCGCCGCCGGGCTGATTCATCCATGGTTGCAAGATCAACATCAAGCACACATCGCACAGGTTTGTGATCACTGTCCAATACTTCCATGCATGAATCATACCTGGAAAGATTCTGTAAATATTAGCACAATCATTGGATGATGACCTTGATATGATGAGAGAACTGAACTCTTTGTACTTGTCCATGTCTCTTGTCAATCAGTTCTTTATAAGATCCTGCTAGGTGACTGTTGTTTTCACCAGAATATGATGTGGGACAGATACTATAGAGGAAGAAAAACGAAGGAATGAGTCTCCAAAAACAATGATGAAGGTTAATGAGTTGAGGAAATTTACATGGAAACTGTTGCTTTTGCAGGTCGCACAAGAATGCTGTGTCGGGCACCAATGTTTTTGTCAAAGCTATCTCGGAACAAAACTCGATCACACCATGCAGGTATCCTTTTTTTCTCACTGGTGTCATAAGCTGCCTTGAACAATGTTAACTGTCAGAAAAGCATGTTATAACAGCTAATGCCTCTTCTGCACATAATTAGTGTCATTTTACCTACATGGTGAAAGCATTTGAGAGTAGTGATTTCTTCCAAGTTTGTTGATAAGTTGAAAGCATTTAAAAAGGTCTGAAAAATCACAAGTTAAGGTCTGAAAGACATATATATATATATTCAAAACCTTGACTGCCTGGATCAAATTTGTAAGATGGTACAAATCTTATAAGCCCCTCTCGCATGCCATTGAACGTGCGTCCTGCAGACATTTCAGTTCGTAACTGGTCTTGGGTTAACAGTGAATCAATCTGATGCCTTTGGATCAGCTCCATGGCGTCATCATGAGATATATCAATCCGGTAGTTCAAGTCCCCAAACCAAACTAGCAGATCAGCTTCAGCAAGATCAGGCATTATGATATTTTCCTCATCTTCATCTCCCTGCACCCAACATGCAATTCCAGTAAATTGTACTGTCAGGTTGTCAATCAGGACACCTGCAATGCAGCACCTTTGAAAATACAACCACCTTGGACCTCTCTAACCAGCAGGACCTGTGAACACAAAAGCTGGTCTACTACCACAGGAGGACATCAAAGTTTGCAATCAAGCAGTGACTTTTACTATATGTGTGGGGAATGCTCAGCTAATGGCTAATTTGGAGTTTTGGGTTTCAGGTTCCAGGGCTTGTCCTTGAAGCACCATTCATGTCAGAAAAGTTGAGGAATTGGGAATAAAAACATACTGCATATATTATTCGTTCTCTTCCTTCAACAAAATTGCTGTCAAACTCGGTCAGACTGCTTATCCCATTGCTCACTCTTCGTTTTATAACATTTGTGATTTCTTCCAAGTTAGTTGTTAACCCTGCTCCACAATTCCACAACCAGTTTATATTAAATCCAAGAGAGATAACCAAACACTACTCTCTTCTAAGGAACTACTCAAGCTTATGTGCACCAAGCTTTGGTTCATAACTTTCTTTGTCAGGAATGCGGGGTTCAAAGAGCACGCAAAAAAACGAAGATTGCCTGTTTGATAACAGCTATTTGCATTTCCATTGCAAATATCTAACAGGGAATGCAGTCTTGTAACTTTCACTTTCTATTGAGAGACCTTCATCACAACTCTATAGTTGCACAAAATTGATGTTGTTACATAAAGAAACAGCTCTGCAGTGTTCACTCTTCCAGGAAAAAAAACCAGATTTACAGCAATGTTTTTTTCTATGACCAAAGATCCACACATCAAGGTACAGAGCCTGCATCTGGTTGGATGAATTTTCACTGTAATGGAATTGACAATCAGCTCACAAGATGAGACTTTGATCCCCAGAAATTTTTCTTTGTGTTTGGTTTTAGCTTTTTAACATACAAAGGCGCTCAGTGTTTTTCAGGGATTTGGGGTTCTGTATATATGCATTTGTGGGAATACCATACAAAAATATTGCACAGTAAAAGCAGGTGGTATCATGGTTAAGCATGACATATCCCAACTTTTTGTTTACATTGAACTGCGCACCAGCAAGAGGGGGCCATATTGCCAGTCTGAGTGTTGCCATTGAGGCAAGATGGGATCCATCTGCTCAGATAGGAGTATTCTGATCCACCATAAGCTGCACAAAATACAACCACACAGATTCATAGCCAAATTCAGAAATGCAACCATTGGGCTTTTACAGCAAGATTGTGTCTTTTCCTTCACTGCATCAGTGGACCTACAGGACAGGAGTCAAATCTAAACACAGAACATAACCATACTTTCCTATGAGGTGAGAAATTCAAAAGAGGTTGCAGTAGAGTATTGAGGTACGGACTCTTGTCTGGAGACTTATAGGAGCATCATTGCAAGTGGCACACAAGATGAAAACAGTTTCAGAGCCATGAAAGCATCACATGACTTTGATGGGAAATAAAAAGAGGCCATTTGAAACTGGGCACGAAACAAGAAACCTTTTGCAGCACTGGCAGTTGCAATGGCAGCAGCACCCACTCGGGACCCAAACACCATTTGACTGTAGATATATTCAAAATCAGCATTGCGAGCAGCAACTTTGTCCTGATGTGCTGCAAGGTGGCTATTCACCAAACAAAATGTCCGCCGAAATATTGACATTTTCACAGCAACTGCTCCCTATAAGACACAATGTTGCACAAGTGTGAACACCTTCACTTTGACTACAAAGAGTGATGGTTCTTAAATGGCCTGTTGTGCAGGTATATCCTGACAAGTCACAGGTGTTTTATACTCATAGTGACGTGCTGACCTGATTTGCACCGCAATGTCACAGGAACATACTGAAAATAAGAAGATGGCTTACTTTATTACCAAGTGTACGCCCAAATCCACAGGCAACTGCTGTTGCATCCACATCGCCAACAAATGGAAGAAATCTTTTCCGCACCCTGTACATGTGACGATACCATTCCAATATAATTTTTCAACATCCACAGACAGAAAAGGAGACAGAAATTTCCTACTTTCCAAATCTTGGTGAAAAAGTGGGAAATTGTATGAAATAAGTATGATTCCACTATTCCTTGAGGGATTTCATGATTGCTACTGATAAAGGGAGAGAGAAAAAATTCAAAGTTTGGACAACATTTGTACTTGTTCAGGTACAGCATCCAAAGTCTCTGAAACCACGTAAGTGCATGTACAAAATCAATCCTTCCAATGATGGGTTTGATGGGCACCCAGGATTCAGAGAGAAAGAGAAGATATAGTTTCATCAATTCCTTAAAGATGTCAATGTAAATGCTTACCAGACACCTACAAGCAGGCCTGCCAGCTCCCGGAAGCTTACTTGCTCAAATTCAATGCCGACACCAATTGCACTGCCAATTTGGTCTAGCCATTTCTGACCCTTATCTGTCACTGTTTCCTCATATCCAAGCCCCACCTGTACATATCCACAAGTCACAAACAACCCATCCATATTGCATGCACTTAGGATCCTGGACTGAAAGGATTCATATCCAACTAGAAGAATTCACACAGCTAGTAATTTGTTACTTCCAACACCAGTGGCAAGCTTTAGAATCGCAGTAGAGAGTTTCATTTAAATCTCCAGGGAGCCTTGCAGTGGGATAATTTGCTGGTCTACATTCGCAGTCTACCAAGGTATAAAATGGGGATTCCCCCATTTTAGTCAATGATTCCAGCAGCTGTGGCAGCTCATAATAATCTGTTGGAATATTCTACAGAAGGTGTGGGATTTGCTATACCTCCTCACAAAATGTCTACAACAGTCTACATAGGCAAGTGATCAGTGATCACTCACCCTCTCACTGACAGCTGCCCTGCCAATTGCACTTGCTCCCATATCAAATTCCTGCAGCCCCACACACACTAGGTTCACATCTGCTGCAGGCCCTGTCAGCCAAGCCTCGAGAGCATCTTGTTTTGCCTTTGCTTGGCCCACATTCCAAGTACCAACCAAAATCCTGCAGTTTCAAGAGAGTCACCCACAATCAAAATTTTCATGTTAAGCGTTGAACCCATAAAATTGTTTTACTCCCAGTTCAAAAAGTCTTGTTCTTGGCATACCCAACAGGAGGCATAGGAAAAAAACAAGAGCAGTGACTGACTCTTGCACAATGAAAAAAGAAACATACCGAATAAGTCTCTGGCGTGTGAAATCACCAGCTTTTGCAGAAAGCTCACTGTACATAACTATATCAAAAGGGCTTGGAGATGCAACATGCCAGCCACGTATTCCCCCATTTGCACCCAGAGAGAAAACAAAGTCACCACCTCTTGCCATCTGGACCACTGGTTTTCGGTGTGCTCCCCAGGCACCTAATGTCCGGCCTTTTGAGTTGGCCATAACCTGCTTTATCTTCTAACATTTAGTGTGTTAGCTGGGCAAAAGAATGTCTAGCTCCATGCAACCACCTAGAGACATGTGGTTTATCCAGACTGGAAAAAATGTCATGCATGCCAGCATGTAGTTATGTTATTGAATCTGCAATTCTGAAGGATTGTACCCAGCCTCAGAGGCATGATCTAAAAGCAGCAAGATCAAATGGAGTTCAGTGCACCCTGGAGAGGAACTGTAAGCAGCTCATCCATTTCCTGTTTTCCTAAGTGCTAGTGAAGAGAGTAGCTTCTGGAGAGGTTGATTACAGCAGCCTCTTTTCCTGTTTAGGTGTTGAAACTTTCTCCGAGAACAAACATCTTGCATCTTGCATTAATATCATTTGTTCCTGAAGGGTGAGATTACCTGAACCATTCCATTGGCATAACCAATCCAAAGCCGTCGACCTACAGCCACAATCGATTTCACTCCCACTCCAATTGGTGGTAGAGTTAATTCCCGCAAGCGAGTGCCATCAGCATCCCATTGCACAAGAAGCCCGTTTCCCATTCCACCCCACACTGTTCCATCTGCAGAAGCTGCCAAAGCCTCCAATTGTCGTGACTCCTCTGAACCCTGTTGTACCCTAGCGGCTGCACGGTGAACAGCATACTTTGAGCGCTGCAGACAGCCTGCATGCTTCTTCAACATTGCTGCATATCCTTTCTTTTTGTCTTCATCCAAATAAGGCAGTTCAGCTCCAGGCTCAGCAAACTTTTGTTGGATATTCCTTGGATCTGCATATGCACTGGTGGTAATCACATTCACTGTCTCCCTCGTTCTTGCATCCCTGAAACATGAAAGCAGGAAGAATGAACTTGACAAGCTTCTGGGTCAGGGGGCCTGTGGAATTTCAGGATTCAGAACTGAGTGGCCCACTTCACTAAGTTCTCCAGGCATTGAAACAGATAACAGCACAACTGTGATGCACATCAGTAGAATTGGATCAACGATACATACCAGAGTGTAATGTGATTGAGCTCTCCTGCCCAAATGCAGCAGTGTGAGTGCTCTGCCACAAGAAAGAGCACCTCGGTCTGCAAAGGGGCACTGATAGCTGGTCCCCGCAGAAGAATTGATGCATTGGTAAGGAGTGCACAGGCTGCAAAATCACCTTTTGCTGCCCACATCAAACCACTTGATATCACTTCGCATGACCAGGCCCTCATGGATCCACTTTCTGATCCTGTCCACACCTCACCTGCCAAGCTGAATTGTAGAATGAATATCCACACGCATGCATGTATGTGCCTTTCCATGATAAAAGCAAAGAGATGACAAGACAATTGTCCTCTCAAGGACCCCCCGGAATCATAAAAGAAACAAATCCAAGCAAACTAGAAAACTTCAAGAAAGAAGAAGATACGCAGATGCTTTGAAGCTGAAGCACATACCATAGGGTGTGACCACAATTGCAGTGATGCCAGATCGATGCCCCTGCCAAGTAAGAATTGGCTTCTCCATCTTCTGTGTCTGCAGATCAGTGTGGTCAACCTGTGCAGGCCAAGCTCTCAACTTTCCATCTTTGTGACCACTCCACACAATCTGGGTCGCAGTATCCAGAACCAAAGACAAAGTTGGCGATTCTTCTGTAGTCAGAAGATGATAACCAGCAGCATCTTCATCTCCCTTCAAATTTGATGAACCTACACTGAACTTTCCCATTGCACTCTCTAGATGCCACACCTGTCACCACGAGTCTTTCCTGATGTGAACAGCCCCATATGTGAAATTGGGAGGAATCTCTCAGGAACAAATGACCAGCATTCTTATGCACTAGAGAAGAACATCACATCTATTTGTGGCTGATGAAATGCCATCTAATCAATGTGAGCTCTTTGTGTTCTTCTACAAATGGGAAGCACTTTGTGGAGAACCATATAGAGATTGAAATGCCAGTGGACTAGGGGAATTGCACCCAAACAATACCATAAGTCCAGGTTCGCAGGCAGCCCACACTGAATTCTGTGTGCAGAGAATTGCATATGTGGGTCGCTCAACATGAGTGTTTCGGAATGGATGGGGGCGAAGCTCCAAAGACACAGGACGACCAGGGTGAACAACTCCTCTGTATGGTGCTCTGTAAACTCCTACTCCTCCCCCTGAACCATGGAAATCAGAAGATGACATTCCAAAATCTAATGTAGAGTTTATTGAAAAGTGTCGTGTAGGACCCATCACAGAAGCTCTTTTGGGTGGTCTGGCGGATGCATCATCTGTCTCCTGTCCATCAAGCTTGCAATCTGCATATGGAGGAGGACCCTTACTTCTGGGTAACAATGGCTCAATCACAGGTGGACAATTCAGGCCCTCAGATGGAGCATCTTCCATGCAAATGGACTCATCTATCAACTTGGACATTGAACAGGATCTTCTCATTTCAGGTGTTCTGCTTGTAGTTGAAGAATCCAGCATATTTGCAATGAGATGCGCTTCTGCCAGATCCTCATACACAAGGGTGCAAATCGTAGTGTCTTCTGTCAGCTCAGTTTGCCTGTTTGTTTCAGTAAGGGAAGCTGTGTTGGGAAGATCCAGAGTGGGTATTGCAATCAGTTCAGTCAGCTCAGCTGGCTCATCTGTAACCAAACAAACTGGCAATTCAGCAATGGTAGCTGCCTCTGGAAAATCCAGCATGGGTGGTGTTGTGGCGTCTTCTCTCAGCTTGGCTGGCCCAACTTGTTCTTCAGGGAGAAGATCTGCAGTGGGTGTAATGACAGCTTCTGTCAACTCACATGGCTTGTCCCCGCCCACAGGAACTTGTGTTTCAGCAATGAGATTTGCTGTCTCAGGAATGATTTTGGCTACAGTATCTGTCACTTCTGACTGCTCAGGTATGATGATCAAAGTATCTGTCAGTTCTGCATCCTTGTCAGACACTGGTGACAGGCTGCTTCCAACTCCAAAAAGCTGCTCTGCAATGCTGGACAACAGTGAACCTGCTCTTGGTTCTGGTACCTCTTTTACAGTTGAAGGAAGCATCTCTTCAGCTGAATGGGATGAGTCAGGTACTCCAACATCAGCAGCAGCTACCACAACAGGATCTGCATGAGAACCTTGAGTCCAGTTCTTTTCAAGAAGAGCAATCTGCAAGCCTACTGGCTTCATGGCACCCCTTTGCAGATTTTGTCCACCTGGATTCTGCAGAGATGCTCTCTCCAGGGAGACCAAAGTAGGTGCAAAAACCACATGATCTACTTGAGCTTGCAAGAGGGCTCTCTCAACCTGTCAGGCTCTGTGTCTTTTTCAACCTTAAATCCATGTTGCTAGGACCACCTTTGCAGTGCAGGTCACAAGAGAGCAATGGACAGCAATCTTCACTGTGGATTGTGCTCAGAATATTACTTCCTCCATAGATTCTGTGATCGAGCTGCATCATTCTGTTTACAGTTTGAGCTGCAATGCCATCCAGGGAACAAAAAACTGCATGGAGGAGCACTTACAGCTGATCATCACATTCTCAATTGAAGCATGGAAAATTTATCATGGTTTGAAAGTATATGGGTACATACAGGGGGCCACATTCATGTGAAGAAATTCAAGTTGAACTTGGATTCAGCCACAGATTGCAGCCCTAAAACACCAAAACCATAACAGAGTTCCAGGAACCTGTGGCCCAAAGCTCCACAAGATTTCAATCTGGTGAACCTGAAATGAAATGATCCAACTTCTTCCTTCAGCCTCACATTGTCTACAACTCACCATCTGCCTCCAACAAAGATGCCCAGGTCATAATATCATCAAATGCAATATGCATCAGAAAACCCTACACGGCAGCATAATAAACCCCCTTGCTCAAGAATCCCTGCTTCATTGATCAACTTTCTCTATGGACAAAATCATCAGATCCACAATTGATTTCTCAACATTCAATCTGTCTCTCATCAACCTGATCATGAGCTTGAAGGAAGATGATGTTGTGACAGCTTCTACATATATCCTCATCAAGAAGGCAGCATGATTTGAAAGAATGGCAGTGCACTTTTGTGCAAATGGTGTGGTGGATCACAATCCCACTTTGACATAGTATCTATGTGCCATGTGCAATGACTGAACATCTTTGCTTAGCACAGATGCTTTGCACATGAACAACAATTTCAGAAACTGTGATGATGTTTGATGTTCCTTCATTTCTTTTCTTCAAAAGAACAGTGTCACAGCATCACAGTTTACTTACTTTTGTTATAGTGCATCCTGTAGAGGTGATGATAATGCACTAGATACTTGGATCCCCATTTTAGCAGAGAAAGATTTTTGGGTAGGAAACTGAAACACAGAGCACCCTCTGGTTGCTGAAAATCACAGTCATGGCAGGGTGGATTATTTCAACATCCACTTCACAGGGAGATGCAGTTGCATGCAGTTTGAAAACAAGAGACTTGAATTGCAATCAGAGCAATAGTTTGATCTCTCTCATGGAGCACACACCCTTGCAACAAAACAGATATTCAACTATTGAAATACTGGGTGCTGAAATGCTTGTTGCAAAATGCAAGAGATATGTATGCCAGCCCAAATGCATGGAAGAAAGAGTTATATGCCTTGAGTCACATGCAGAAAGAGTCATACACCTTTTGACAAAAACAAAGACTTTGTGTCTCTTGTGCATACAACCACGGTTCTTGTACTTCTTCAGAAGCAAAGAACTGTAAACAAAGACATACACAAAACATCCCAGCCTTTGCAGAAATTCACAAAACAGAGGATTGGGCTTGCATTGTGCCTGGCCAGCTTGAAAGTCCCAGATTCATGGAACCACCAAACAGAACATTTTCCTTGGCAAGCACCCCATGCAAGCTCTTGAGATTTGGTGTCAAGAATGGAAGAATTGGAAGCAGAGAAGACGAGGGCGAGAGAGAGAGAGAGAGAGAGAGAGAGAGTGAGAGAGAGAGAGAGTT
>Ga0209208_10008541_pt1 | contig 13641 bp, 15 predicted proteins | sample S1TSphfallax_3_FD_187694 | JGI IMG/M metagenome (GOLD analysis project Ga0209208, IMG submission 187694) | Host-associated microbial communities from peat moss isolated from Minnesota, USA - S1T2_Fd - Sphagnum fallax MG (SPAdes) (version 2) | ecosystem: Host-associated > Plants > Peat moss >...
ATATAACCTTGGATAAATCCAAAGTTCTTTTCCCTTGGCCATGGAGTTTCATTAAGGTTATTTAAAACCAAATTGATGTTTTATTTAATCATGCCAATGTAACATTCAATTTTTTTTCAATTTTGTGAGTAGCCAAGGTGGCAATTTGGCAATCATCCATAAGATGGTGTAGCCAAATTTGGCTAGTGATCAAATTCGGTGTATGCTTGGGAAAATAATTCGAAAAAGAGGGGTGATATCCGGAGGGATCAAAGTGTCAGTTCTGATACCCACCAAACACTGGTGTAGAGGTACCAAAAGGCCAACTACTCTACGTATTTTGTGGGGTGTATTATTTTGTTTCCTGTACAATGTATAAGTAGAGTTGCCATTTTGGTACCTCGGTACGTGTACCATGTACGGATAACAAAAGAATACGCCCCCCCCCACAAATACTACCTACCAAGACGTATTTTCTGATACGTACACGGCACTGGTGTAGAGGTACCAGAAAGCTAACTACTCTACGTATACCATGTACCGAAAAAAAGAATACAGCCCCCACAAGTACTACTACTACTACGAAGCCAAAAGTTTCTGATACCCGTACAACACGGGTGTAGATGTACCCGAAGGCAACTCTACTTATACCATGCCCAGAGAAAGAATAGGCCCCACAAATTCTACAGAACCGTAGTAGTTTCTGATACCCGCACCACACTGGTGTATCACCTGTGTTGTGCGGGTATCAGAAACTACGGCCTGGCAGGTAGTATTTGTGGGGTGTATTCTTTTATCTGTACATGGTATAAGTAGAGCTGCCTTCTGGTACATCTACACCCGTGTTGTACGGGTATCAGAAACGTTTGGCTTGGTAGTAGTAGTAGTAGTACTTGTGGGGGCTGTATTCTTTTTTTCTGTACATGGTATACGTAGAGTAGTTGGCTTTCTGGTACCTCTACACCAGTGCCGTGTACGTATCAGAAAATACGGCTTGGTAGGTAGTATTTGTGGGCGGGGGGCGTATTCTTTTGTTATCCGTACATGGTACACGTACGAAGGTACCAAAATGGTAACTCTACTTATACCATGTACAGGAGACTAAATAATACACCCCACAAATACTACCTACCAAGCCGTAGTTTCTGTTGCGTATACGCGGAACTGTGTACGCGAAGAAGTTCGAGGCGAAGAAGCTCTCGACCACCTTTTTGCGCTCCCGAAGTTTTTTGCACATCTTGATCTCTCCCTTCTTCCTCTAATGTCTCTTTCTTTCTTTGTCTGTGTTTCTACCTTGCCACAAGATTTGTGTTGATCTTTTTCTGCCGGAATCAGGATTGCATGCAACAACAGATCGCCACATTTGCATCATCTTCAACAAACAACAACAACAACAACGCTCTTTCTCAAAAGAAATCATCTTTTCCAAGTAAGTCTTGGTGGTGGTTGTTTGTTTCAATTCTGTCCGGTTCTCTGTCGGAACTAAAGAAAGAGCCGGCATTCCTTTTCGATCATCGATCAAAAAACAACAACAACAACAACAACAACGCTCTTTCTCAAAAGAAAATCATCTCTTCCGAGTAAGTCTTCTTGGTGGATCTTTGTGTCAATTGTGTCTGGTTCTCTGTCAGAAGTAAAGAAGAGTCGGTATTTTTTTCTCGATCATCAATCACCAAACAACAACAACAACAGCAACTGCTGCTGCTGCTGCTCTTTTCCCAGTAAGTCTTGGTGGTTGTTTGTGTCAATTATGTCTGGTTCTCTGTTAGAACTAAAGAGAGCTGGTATTTTGTTTTCGATCATCAACAAGCAAACAATAACAACGCTTTTTCTCAAAAGAAAGCCATCTTTTCCGTATCAATCTTGGTGGTTGTTTGTGTCTCAATTCTGTCTGGTTCTCTGTTAGTATTATAGAAGAGCTGGTACTTTGTTTTCGGTTGCTGTTTGGATCTGGCGCATTGTCCACACCGTATCTTATTATCTGCTTTCCAGTTTTTCAACCAGCAAGAAGAAGAAGATACATTTTGATTTTACAACTGCGGACTAGTAAGAAACAAAACCTACAACCATGACAATGTTTTGTATGCCTGCTACAATCATTCTTGGTGTGAAAAAAAAATTGTTTTGGTGAGAGTCATCTGATGGATCTTTTTCAAAATCACATTTTTTTTTCTTTTCCAGCAATAAATTTTGCTGTTTTTTTCTTTTTTGGGCGGGTTTTGGATTTGCCAAAACATTGCATTTGTTTTGCCAATAATGAATTGATTGTGAAGAGAAATTGGATACATGAATGATAGATTGGTTGAATCGATGATCATTGCTCATGGCTGTGAAGAACTCTGAAGTGATATGAGAGGAAATGAGTTGGGATGTGGGTTTCAGGAACCTTGCATGAAAAATGCAGCACGGGTGTGTGTGGCAGCCATCTTCCCCATCTATGCCTCCTCCCTACTACACTCAAGCTCCTGAGGTAAGGCCAAAAGAAAATGCAGCACCATCTTTTGCTTCTTCTCTGTTTTGTTGTGATGTTGCACTCAAAAGTGCAGAGGAAATTTGGATTTTTCAGTTTGAGAGCTTTTCTGTCCACATGATGTTCAGGTCTAAGAAGAAAAGAAAATATTGGCATCAACACTGATCAGAATCCTATGTTTGGCATCAAAACTGATCAGAATTGCAGTTTCTACACTGGTGTCAAAACTGATCAGAATTGAATGTTTTGACATTGGTGTCAAAACTGATCAGAATCACGTGGTTCTACATTAGTGTCAACACTGATCAGAATCTTATGTTGTGTGCATCATCTAGAGAAAAATTGTGGAAGTCTTGTGTAAGAGGAAATTTGTGTCATTAGGATTTGGAGTCTTGATGTACAGTCCACAAAGTGCGCTTAGGCAATCAAAGACAGGAATAATTTTCAGTTTGGGTTTTTGGGGAGCCTTGTTCTCACCGAAGATTTCCATGTTGAAGTCAATGGGTCCCTTGAGAAATTGTTATTTCCAAGGTCAAATCTTTGGTTTCTGCTTTGGAGTGGCACCACCAGAGCCAGATAAGGCACTATTGATTTTTGAACCTTATTGATAAATCCATCACTTCCTGAGTCCATAATTGAAGAGTGATGTTTTCCTGCACTGTAGAAGGAATAACATCCCTATGCTGCAAAAGGCCACAGAAACTGCGTCAGAATCCTCAAACAAACTTGTGGTCATCTATTGCTTTCTGGCGGTTCTGTTTCAGGCACTGATGTTACAGCAAGGTTTCCAGCATACTTTCGAGGGAAGTTATGCAGAGCAAAACTATTTCCTGCCGAGCAACACGGATTATGAGAACTGTGTTGTGAACCCTGGATACCATAATGCAACAGCTCCTGTGCAGGTTCTACACTTTGGAAATTGATCTGTATTTGGATGGTAGCTGTTTCTGTGGCTAACTGTCACACTGGATTGACTGTTTGATAGTTATTGTGTTGTGAATATATCCCAAGGGTGCAAAGTAGTCCACAGCTGATTGGTAGCAATTGCTGGTACAATCTTCAATAACAGTTTATTGACTCAGGGGGTTCTTGTGTGACCAGGATTGGGGGAGGAAGCAGATTGAACATGCACAATACCTTATCAGCAGGTGGGGTCTCAGTGATGATGCACAAGCAGACAGTGCCTCTCCCTATCCTCAGGAAGAGTTTGCTTCCACTCCATTGGAGCGGCACTTTGCAGCAATTAGCAGGGATAGAGCGAGAAGAGAATGTGGAAGGAGCTGCAATTTCTATCCAGGGCAACAGCATGATGGAATAGTATTTCCACTGGAAACACCCTGTGGAAGTTTTGTTCAAGGATTTGGAAGTGGACATGGACAGGTTTTGCAGGTGCAAGGGGGAAATGACCATGAAGCTGGTTGGGCAGCAGGGCTGTGCTCTTGGAACACAGCAGACAAAGACTTCCCAATGTAAGACTGAACTACCTCATAAGTGCTTGGATGTTCACATAGCCATCTTCTCCAATCTAGATGTTGTACATATGATCAGAACACAAGTTCTTGCCGGACTTCCAGGGTAGGGAGTCCAAATGTCATAGCTCTTTCATCACATTCTCAGTTGTCACAAGGAATCACTGCTCCTCTGCAAAATCGATTGAGGATCTAAGGCTAAAATACACAATGACCTGCCCTCTCACTAAGATGACAGCAAGGTGACATTCGTTGTTGTGTTCCAATTTACTTGTCTTATGGCAAAGCCTTACATGAGATGTGTGGCTCATCTATGACTAGATCTTTGGAGTCAAACCAACAGATGACATTGATAGATGCAGCCCAAGAACAGAAAACAGAAGGTGTTCATTTGCAAGCCTATACTTTCCAGGTTATTAGATGTACAATACGTGTGGTTGGGTTTGGCCTAGACTGGTGCATCTAATGACTCCATTGTTCACCAACTTTCAATTTGCTGCAGCTCCACTGGACTTTCTTGGATTTGCAGATATTCAATAACTCCCTTGCCTCCTTTTTAACAGGTCTGCAATGGGATAATCTTCCCACTGGATCTGTTGTCACTTCTCAATATCCAGAGGAGCCACCTCCACCAGGGGTTACTGAAGAATGTCCCGGAATTTCTCTGCATATACAGCAGGTTTGTTTCCTTCTGTTTGTTTCAGTGACCCTTCTTATTAATATGAGTCATTGTCATTGCTGTATCTAATTTAGTTTTGAACATGAGTAGTAAGTACATAATTCTGGTGATTTCCAACAGATGAAATCCAGAAAGGAGTGAGGCCAATTACAATGTGGAGATCTGATTTTGAACAGGAAACAGGTGAGTACAAGACTTCCATCAGATCTCTGTTTGAGCAACCATTGTGTGGGTTACAGGGACAACCCCTCAAACCCAGCAGCTTTTTGCAAAGAAGTGACAAGTGCCATGACTCAACACAAGATCAGCAAGATAATACCTTTGAAGACAGCCTCTGTGAAACATACCCAGTAAGACCCATGACAGATGAAATGGAACAGGATTTGTGTCTTCATAGATTGTTCCTTACATTTGCTTGGAACATGCTTGGATCTGTAGTTTTTTTTCAACTTAGTCAGAGTCATTTTAAAGCACAAGGTCTGTTTGTTGAAAATTAGATTATATATGTAGCTTCATTTTGTATGTAGTACATGAAAATTTTGGACTTTCTTGTGGAGAGTTTGGCTCAAAAGCTTATGGATGTTTCCTGTCATTTTTGTGGTAAACTTTTCTTGTCGAGAGCTTCAGTTCTGTAAGCTTGCTGAACTTTCCTGGGTTTATTGTGTCATATGCTGTATGTTAAGGCTTTCTTGTATTCCTGCAGAAACTGAGCTGAAATATTCACAGACTAGGCGAGTGTTAAGTCTGCAACCAGACTGTGTAAATTGCTATGCTGAAGCTACAATGCTGACTGATTATTCTATGGTGCACACTTTGTGACATTGGAGTAGGCCATGGAACACACTGTTGCAGCAGATGAAATCAAGACCAAAACTCATGATTGCAAAGACCAAGCAAGTGCAGGGGAAGAGAAGGCCAACTTGCTATTCCCTCCTAACAAAATATTGGAGAACTCCAAGGCTGAGAGCAGGAGTTTGGAGCTCAATGCAACCTGGATCCATGAAGCTCAGAACATTGTACCAGATTTGGCAGGTGACGTCAAGCAAGAAGTATGTGATGATAGAGTTTCAGGCAGTAATATGGATCTTGACAGTTCCAATGATCCAAGGTGCCAAAGGTCAGAAGACATGTCAGAGACAGCAGCAACTACAGGGAATGTGCAGGACATGAAGAAAAAATGCATTACCAGTGAGTTCAGCATTTTACAGCAGGTGGATATCCATGCTGGTGAAGCAAAGAAACTTGAGCTCGGAAAAACAGATGTTCCAACAACTGGTGGCAGAGATATAGAGGATGAGAAATGGATTGCAACTGAAGTGAATCCAGATGGAATTGGGGTACAAGAATCCAATGAAGAAGTCCTCGATGGCAGATCTGAAGGAGCCAAAGGACATGTGGAAACTAAGAGCAGTGATCAAGAGGTTTTGGGTTTTGACAGAAAAAGAGGCTTTGAATGTTCACACCCAGTTTTTCATCATGAAGAAGCTCCAGAACATAGTCATGTTCTTGGGCAGAATATTGATGCTGATGAGGATGGGCAAAGGTGTTTCCCAGGGCTTCCTTGAACTATCCCCCTCTACCCACTTGTAAACCACTTCTGTTATCCAGCTTAACAAACTATCACATCTGTTGGACAAGATCAGCTCCACAAAAGCAGATGTGCTAGTGTTTTTGTGATAAGGGTAATGCACAGACCTGTCTGTGGGAGAAGGAGAACATGACATAAAAATTTGCAAAGAACTCACACAGGGTCAAAAGAGCATTGAGAGTGAACTAATCTGAATTTTTATGGTTGAACTTTATAGGAGAGAGCAGATCCAGGTTGCCTATGAAGGTTTGTCAGATTTGCATGTCACATTTGATGACCCACAAGGTAGAAAAACTTCAGGCTGCAACATTCTTGAAAACAAGCAAGTCCTGGAGCCTTGCGGAAATCAGACTCGAACTGAAGAAGGGGAGGTCAAGAAGTTTGAAGCGTCAAACATGCCTGAGTCCTATCTAGCCAGTCAAGAGAGGGAGTTTAGTAAAGAATTGAAGTCAATGAGGAACGTGAAACCTGACATGCATGTAGATTCACAAGCCCTGGTTGTAAAGAAGCCTGAAGAGGAGTTCAGTAAGAGCTTGCAAAGTAGTGGAGTATGTTTTGCACCTGAGAAGACACTGGAGGCAAGACTGGATGAGCAAGAGAATGATATTGTTGAGGAATTGTTGCACTCTGGATGCACTGGAGGATGCCCAATAACCATGTGGAGGGTTTGTGAGCCCCCATCCATGTTTGACAGGGCCAATCAGCAGGATGATTGTGTTGTTGGGGAGCTTCACTTGGGTGAAAGCAGCACTGAAGGGACAGTCATCTCTTCTGTTCTCAAGCCATGTCACACAGGCCAGCAGCATACCAGGGATAGGAAACTCATTTCAGCTTCAGATTATGCTGACAGTATGTCAGTAAAGAGAACCCATCAGCTGCAAGTGCAAATTGAAGAAACAATTGATAAAAGAGAGTTGAATTATAGTATAAAGTCAAGCTGCAAGTATGTTGACACTTGCAGACATGGAAGTATTGCAGATAGACAGGGAGACCATGATGATGATGGAGGACATGTGAGTGGAATTAACCAACGGAATGTCTCTTCCAGGCCTTGGAGGAGAAACAAATCATGCAGGACCTATGAGCCTGAACCAGAAATGACAGTGGAATCAGAGAATGCAGCATGTGCAGGGCCTGTTGGAGCTGCAAATGGGTGGGTTTATCATGATGTTAATGGTAGCTTAAGTGGACCCTACAAACTAGAGCATTTACAAAAAGCTTTGGCAACTGGGTTTTTGTCAAGTGATCTCCCAATGTATCAGGTGCAATCAGGTGTATACACAGGACCATTTCTGCTGAAGCTAGTAATTGAAAATCTAGAGTCATGCTCTGCATGTATCATTGATCAATCACAGCAGCCCATCAGTGGGATAGCACAACTCAGGACTGCATTGCCAGGGACTTCACTGGAGGGCTGCCCTGTGATCTCAGTGCCAGGAGGCACTTCTCAAGTCATACAATCAACAACCCAGTCATTTCCTTTGAGCTCCTCAGGGTTCTTGAAAACTACATCTGCATCTCCAGGCTTGCTGCACTTGGAACAACCAAGGGTGGGTATGCACCATGTGTTGAATACAGGATATGCAGACTCTTGTCAAGGTGCTTATCTGCCACCCAGACAGACAATACCTGCAGGGGATATGCGAGGACCTGACCCCAGCACAGGTGTCCATGACCAGGTCTGATTTCACTTCAAATTATCCACCTTGACCTTAAACTCCCAGGCATTGTGGAGCATACACTGAGCATTTGGAAGGTTTTGATGCTGCTTCAGGTATGGATGGAACCTGTGTGGGAATACGAAGGGGCAGATCGCAGCATGAAGGGACCATTCACTGCATGGCAGCTATGGCAGTGGTTCCATGCAGGTCAACTCTATGGTTCTCTCAAGGTGATTGTTGGGCTATGAAGCCCACTTTCTCAACTCTGCAAATTTGAGTACTTCAGTACCTGTAGGCAATAATGTTAATACAATTTTTCTTCATTCATCCTAAACAACCAAATGTTTTTCCACTCTTTAGACCACATCAAACAGAGGACTAACCTGTATAAACTGAAAGGAAAGCTTGCACATAGTCACTGCCTCCCTCATACAGCTGACTCTCAATGTGTTTTCCATCTATTTTTATTCTCATGATAAACCCGAGTTTGTGAAATTCTCAGTTAATCACATCTCACCTACACAATGCTTCAGCTCAATTGGATGAAATTTTGTGTAGCATCTGCAAGTTTTAAATGTTTGCTCCAATCTGAGTTCGTGCATGATAATCTTTGTTTTCTGTGTCTTAGATCTGCCACATTCCAGCCCAGATTCCACCTCTCCCTTTGGACAAATTGTTGGTTTTAGTTGAAAGGGGCATGATCTTTGAGCACACCTTGGTGACCAATCACAGCTTTTCAGAACAGGGAGGTGAAAATAGCACAGGAAACAGCTCCCTTGGTAAGAGTCCCAGAGCTGTTGCTCTCGAGTATGTCCAGCAACATCTTCATGCAGTCACCATCAAAGCTGCATATAAGGGCTTCCTTGATTCTGTCATCAGCCAGCCTCTCCGTGAGTGGGCTCATTCACAACAGCAACTGCAGATCATGGGCAAGCAACCTGAATCATTGAACTCAGAGAAAAGAATCATGGCAAGTCCTTCAATGCAGGCAAGTATTGGAGGACAACCATCACATGTGTGCATCATTTTTTTCTGCATGAATTTCAATCCTCTAACCTTTGGGTCCTACATCTGCTCTTCACAAGGTTAGGAAGTCTGTGGATACTAGAAAGGAGCTGTCTTTGCTTGGAAAGAAATCATATTTGGTAATTTTATAACATTTATAGCTTGAACTTTTTTGGATTTGATCATCAGTTTAGATCTAATGGGTTGTTTCTTTGGAACAAAGATTTGATATTGAAAGGTAGTAAGAGTCTTTTGAGTCTTATACATTTTGCAGAGACCCTCTCGGATATCATATAATCAGCCTCCATCTCTGTCATTTCAGTCTATGCCTCCAGGCTTCAGTGGTGTTGCAACTGCATCACCTTCACACAAGGTAACTTCTCTGCCTACTGCACCTTTTGTCAAGATCCTCCATTTCTGGAAACTCCATTATGACAAACAAAACCTGAGTCTCAGATAGGAAGGATTCTAGTAACAATGCAGTTCTGTTCTAATGGATTTGTTCATTCCATTGTAGGGTGGAGTTCCATGGATGACATCAAGAAAAATACAAACTCCCAGTTTATCATTGAGTCCTCCACCAGGCTTTGGCCCAGCAGGTGTAATGAGCACATGTAGCTCAAAATCTCCTGGATTAACAGCTCCGCCACTACATGGTAATTCTCTCTGGAGAAAAACTCCTGCTCTCACTGTGTAGAGCTGGCTACTAGACACCCAGTTACTGAGCTTGTGAAATGAATACATCATTCTGAAGTGTTTTCTTTCCTATATTATTGTGGTTTCTGCTCAGGTTTCAGAAGGCATCTCCAGGTGGAGATCCCAGTGAAATCTGCTGCCATATCCCTGGGAGGAAGGACACCGCCATTTCAAGACCCAGCTGTGCATGAGCAGAGATCCCAGTTCAAGAACAGACAGTCATTGTGTGCTGCATCTCCCTGCTGTAAGCCAACTTCAGCAGAGAGAATAGCTGGAAAGAAGAGGAACTCTATGGCTTGGTTTGAGAGACTGCAACCCATGGGCATCAGGCAAGCTAAAAACATGATTTTTAAGAGATCCAGCTCTCAAGCCACAAGTAGAGCCAATCCAGCCATACACTCTGAAAGGCTACCGCATAATGTGAAAAGCAACAATGTGAGGAATTCTCATCTGAAGAACTCAAGAACAATTGATGAACATGAACAACCACAGAATCAGGTACCATTAGTTTTGGCAGGAAACACTGAGGAGGCCATGTTCACCAACAGACTGCTTAAGCGGCTCAACAGAAGGAAAGCAAAGGCAAATACATGTGCAGGGAAATTTTTGAATGTCACAAAGATCAGAAACCGCTCATGCATAGAAGCTACAGTGGAGGGTCTGAAGGTAGATGACCAAAGTGCACCACTGCTGAAAAAGCGCAGACTTCAGCCTCTTGCAAGTAGGGCAAGAGAAACAGTTACTTGTTTGCCCACTTCATTGCAGCAACCTGGATTGCAAGGAAGCTCAAGACTTGATAGTGTAACAGCCGAAAGGAAAAAGGGCTGTGTGGTTAGAACAATCCCTGGGAAGAAACATATGGAGGCAGAAAAGGATACACCAAAGACAAGCAGTTTTGTGGACACTTCAATATCCACTAGCCCTGATCTTTCTTTGAAGCTTCCAATTCCACCTGCTAGGGGAAATGATGCCATGCCTTCAAGCTTTGGAAACCAGGTGATGCCAACTTCTGTCAGTGTGCTCAAGAATTCCCAATTTCAGAGCAGAGGAGGCAGGGAGTCTGGCAGAAACCTTGCCACGCCTTCAACAGCAAAAAATAGGGTGCTGAGAAATTCAAGGCAGAATTATGAATCTAAGAGTACTGCAGCTAAGGAGAATGCTCTCTTAAGAAAAGAGCAAGCTGAGAGAGTAATGAGACATAATGCTCAAGAAGGAAGGCTGAAAGACAGAGCTATGATGGACATTCTTGGCTTGAGTGCAGTGTCACTACAAAAGCTACAGCATGGGTCTTCACAGAAGACACTGGGATCCTCAACTGCGGTCAAATGCAGCAAAGTCACAAGTAGAGGAGAAGTGGATGCAGTTCAACAGTTCAAACCATGGCTGAGAAAATGTTCCTCCAGGAAGATTATGACTCCACTTCCAGTCAGTGAGGGAGGGTTTGTAAATGAAAGCACTCATGGCTCAAGTCTTGAATGTCGGCCTGGTATTGAGCTGAAAGGCAGTGTGGGAAAGAGGAGCCAAAGAAAGGCTTTGGTGGGTCCAAGATCACAAGGATGTGCACGGTGTTCCATTGAAGGTTGGGTGTGGCGTCAGTGGTCTCGTAATGGAGCCAAGCGGAGATTGTTCAAGGGGTTTAAGGAGCCTACAAATCTCACATTCCTGCAGCACTCCAGCTCAAGTATTGTGAACAACCTTCAGTCTGCTCGTACAAACCGGGCTACTCTTCGCAAGCTTGTTATTGCTGCAGAGGGATCTGATATGTTGAAATTCAATCAGCTCAAGGTTATGCATTCTTTGACTCCAAACTCAACTAAACTCAACTTCTTCTGCATATTCAGATCGGGTGGTTTCTGTAAGGTTTTGAGATACATCTGAAGAGTGCCATGATGCTTGGGCACTGTGAATAGGCTCGCAAGAAGCGGCTGAGATTTCAACATAGTAAGATCCATGACTGGGGATTACTGGCACTGGAACACATTGATGCGGGGGACTTTGTAATTGAGTATGTGGGTGAGATTGTTCGACGGCAGGTTCTCTCCCCTTCAAACTCAGTAGGGGATTAATTGTGGTGATTTCAGGTCTTTTCATGTTTAAGCATTTCTTGTGTGTTGCCTCTTTGAGATATGAAATGGCATTTTCATTTTTCCTGCTCCCTCATGAATGTCACATCACATCAATGCAAAAAGGTTGTACACCCAAAGCAGCAGGACAATTCTTTTGTCAACAATTTGCAGGTCTCAGATTTACGTGAACATCAGTATGAAACCCTGGGAATTGGCAGCAGTTATCTGTTCCGTGTTGATGATGACATTGTGGTGCTTTCTCTCTCTCTCACCTCTCTGTCCATACATGTATGTATTGTCACAAAAATTCAACAATCTTCTTAAATAAGAGCAAACTGGAGTTTTATAAGCTGCCAGTCGTCGGATCAGTATCTAGATTATCCTGCTATTAGTGGACTCAGAAAATCAGATGAATTTCTCTTTCATACAGGTGGATGCAACAAGACGAGGTGGCCTGGCCAGATTCATCAACCATTCTTGTGATGTAACCTCTAAGCCTGAACTCTAAACTCTTTTCTTGCATCACTCTCAGTTTGTTATCTGCACAACGGTGATGTGCAAATGACAACTCCTTTTTATGATTTCTTCTTGTTGTATTGTTACATCACCTACCATGTGAGCCTTAACTTTCTCTTAACCATGAACTCATTAGCCAACTCCAGACCCTACAACCTCAACCTTGTACCCTGGACCTTGTGCCTTGTGTTACAACATTATGGATTTCTAATGGATTTCCAATGTATTGCTGTTTCATAGTTGGGTGCTCCAAGATCATCCTTGAACATGAATTTTTGCTCCACTATCTCTTGACATTTTCTTCATTCACAAAGGAAAATCATGAGAAAAGCATCTGCTACATGTTGTGCAGCCAAACTGTTACACAAAGATTATATCAGTAGAAGGCCAGAAAAAGGTGGTGATTTACTCAAAGCGCGCAATTTCAGCTGGTGAGGAGCTTACTTATGATTACAAATTCCCTATTGAGGAGAACAAAATCCCCTGCTTTTGTCGCACACCACGGTAACTATCCTTCCCAATTTGCTGCTCATTAGATTCTGATACAGATAGAAGGCCCATGAATATGATAAAATCACAACATGAAGTGGCGTTTTTGTTGTCCATTTTCTCCCAGGTTTTAATTGCAAACTGAGCATATTCATTGCAATCTTGTTCTACTAAGAATGTCTGTCCATGAGAAAGAAAACTGGTATATGCAACAAAAAGCAATGAATAAAAGTGGTAAATTGACAGTTATTGTCAATACATAGTTGATGGGATTGTTGGGGTTTGGCTTTTGCAGATGTCGAGGATTTTTGAATTAAGAATGTGCCTCTATAACTTTACAATCAAGATGTTCACTCCTTCAAACAGAAGCATACCAGTTATCACATCAAGTAACTCTCTTGCTTTCATGTGTCATGTCTTCTTATAATTCAAGGAATCTTTGAAATTCAAGAAACTGGCATCCTTGTCTTGTTATTCAACCAGGAGAGTAAAGCCAGATTGGAATCAACACCCACTTGATCATGCATGATACCTAATTCTGATATATAATCACCATTCTCAAAGAATTGAAAAAGGCAAAGAACCACCCAGAGAACTGCTAGTTCTTCCATGAAACCTGGCAGCTCTTTGAGGTTTTGGAAATGCCAGGACCAGTGGTTCTTTGATTCTGAATTTTTTTTGAAAACATGAATGAGTGGTTATTATGAAAATCAAATACCCACCCATCACTGGTAGAGACTAGAGACTGATCAGCAATTTTTCAGCTCACAAGCTGGTATGCAGCAAAATCGTATGAACAGCAGCACATTTGACCAGAGATGATGCTTTCACAACATTCTGAACAATCAGGAATACGAGGCAAATGATATTTTGACATTGCCTTGCAGGTCATGGATGCAAATTTTGTCAAGGTCAGACATGGTTGATTGGTTTTCATGGGAGTTACACTGTCGGCATTCTGGCAGACAGATAAATTAGTGCACATCACTTGAATGAAATGAAAACTGGTAAGACTTTTCAGGA
>Ga0209208_10008542_pt1 | contig 13638 bp, 13 predicted proteins | sample S1TSphfallax_3_FD_187694 | JGI IMG/M metagenome (GOLD analysis project Ga0209208, IMG submission 187694) | Host-associated microbial communities from peat moss isolated from Minnesota, USA - S1T2_Fd - Sphagnum fallax MG (SPAdes) (version 2) | ecosystem: Host-associated > Plants > Peat moss >...
CAGAAATGACATCAATTTGAATTTGATGACCTTAGAACTGCTGAATCATTGACAAATAATTGGGTTGAAGAAGATGATCTTATCACTTGCAACAACAACACAAGTGATAAAAAGGCTCCTCTGCCACCCACCATACTTTTTTGACGACTTTTCTCTGGTCTCAAAAAGCTTGGGATGTGGCCAAAGTCTTTGCCATAAGGTAGGTAGGCAGGCGGGGAGGGAGTGGGCAACTATGACTTTTAGTGCAGAAGAATTGAAGATGAGTCCAGTGCAGAAGCTCCTGTGGGCCATTGCAATGTTGACATTCTTTGCAGCTAATTTGTATGAATCAACTGACACAATATAATTATGCAACAGAAACCCAACTGAGTTGAAATTAGGTTTCACCTTCATAACCCATTATGATCAGGGTTTTTTCTCTTCTTTTTTTCCCCCAATTTTGTGATGTAGCTAAAGTGGCAATCATCCATAAGATGATTTAGCCAGATTTTGCTACACACTAGATATGAAAGTAGAAAAACCAGACTCCTTTTATATTTTTTTCTACCTACTGGAACTTATCATAAAAATCTGGCAATTATTTTCGAAATTGGGCAAAGTTGGGTCATTTTTTCCATGACAAAACCTTTGTAGAGGTCAAAACCATATTTTTCAGGTCAAATTTTGGCAAAATTTCACCCAAAAATAGGCACTGCCCATGATCCATCCTGTTCTAAATAATTCATGTAGGCAGGTAATTACCTAGGTACAACAATAGGTCGCTACTAGGTACGCAATTTACCAGTGTTGAGTGGTTCTTTGAATTTTTTAAGAACCATCGGTTTCAGTTATTTCAAAAACCTCAAAGAACCATGGTTTTCATGAGAGAACCAAATTTTTGAGAACCTAATACTAAAACCGGTTCTTTAAAAAAAATTGATGACCAGCAGGTAAGTGGGTATATATACCCAGTTTGATAACCGATGAGAATCTGTTGCTCTCATTCTAAGAACCGCCAAACACTGGTTTTTACATGTAGATAACAGTACACGGGTAAGAGCTACTAGGTTGCTAGTAGGTAGGTACAAAAATTGTAAATGAGCTAGCCTTCATGGTGGTTAGCTAGAGAACTGAAACCCAATGGAAAAAAGCATCCTGTGCAACCAACTATCTATCCTTCATGGTGACCCGGTGACTTGTTGGGTCACTCTGGCCTATGATTTGAAGTCGAGCTCTTTACTATAACATCCCAACAGCCTGACTGCTTCTTAGTTCCTTGTCTTTCAAGTTGTGGTGATCAAAGTTTCATGCTGTTTGGGTGGTGCTCAATTTTGGTGTTGTTCAGGTTGTCCCTCTGTGTCTGGCCCCACATGATAACATGAAAGTCCTTTCTTTAAGGTCTTGAAATGTAACTTAAAAGACTGTGAGAGTGGTTTGTTTGTTTGTTTGTTTGACAAGGCTTCTTGGAAGAAATGCTACATGTGCTTGTTTTTGAAAGAAAAGACGACTAAATTGGTACCTTGAACAGTAGTACAATGGCACACTCTTTAGTCCTGGTCATTTGAAACTCGTGCATACCTTCTTCTTAGCATCATCATTTGTACATTTCCTAGGGATTTTAGCTAATTGCAACGAAACCATGAGACAAGGTACTTCAACTAAATTTTCTATGCACTTGCACTAATCTTCTTTACTATGTGATATAATAATAGCGTGTTGAGAAATTGCAGCAGCAAAAGCTTTTTGTGTAGGGCAAAAGCCCGAGGCCGGGGGACATTCCCACAATACACAGCCCCAGGGTGGGGGCATTCCAAAAAGTATTGTGGGAATGTCCCCACCCTCGGGCTTCCCCCCTCACACAGCACAAGACTAAGTTTCTCATGAACCTTAGACATTAAGTAGATCACAAGTCATAGGAGGGGGAGAGAAAATACACACATTCCTTAAGACTGAGAAAGAGACCTTATTCATTTATATGATGCATAAGTAGGCATAATTCATGGATATAAGGTGCCCTCCAAAGACACTACAAGCTTTCTAACAGTGCTTTAAATCATTAAAAGTTTGATAGCTCAAAAATTTGCCTTTTGGAATGTGAGGAATCTTGCTTCTTTTGGGTTTTAACATAGACGTGGCTCTTGGCAACTCCTTGAATTGTAAATTGCGAAGGACACAACTCCAAGTTCATAGTGTGCCACAACAGAAGTCCATCTAGAGCATCATGCCATGAAAGAGGTCATATCTTCCCACAACACCACAAACAATTAAGGGTGCATACATGAATATATAGGAATTGAAAAATGTCATCTAAACCTTTGTAAAACTTGTACATGGTCATACAACATTTGAATTCTAATAAAGCCTATTTCATTCTTCTTGGCCAATATCTGAGTTTGGTACTCAACCTTGTACTCTCATTTGAGACAAAATTGCAGAAGCCCAATTTGGATCAGTGTTTCATTAGGAATCTTTGCTTGTGGCCAAAGTGGCAAGCATCCAGAGGAAGATGTAGACAAAGTGGTGGTCATCATTCCTAGGAAGATTTATTTGAATCTAGCTATAAGCTAAATCCAAAGTAAAAATCTTCAATCATCCTTCTATACTTTTGGCTATAAGCAAAACCAAATATAGAAATTTGAAAATTGGTACTAATGTTTTCTCACTTCTGGCAATTGAAAACCTCCAAAATCACTTCACTTTAGAATTTAGAGTGTTGGATTTCACTTTTTCTTCCCTAGTAAAAAAAATGGCTGATTTGGATACATGAAATTGTGGGACTCTTGAATGTTGTATCATGATTGAGCACATTATTTGCCCAGCTTGGTCGACATGGTATCTCAATGTGTACATGTACGCAAATTTGTAACTTTGAAATCATATTGTGTATGGAACTCTAGTACATGTATGTTATGATTGAACACATTCAAACAACTTGGTGGACAGCATAATTTTTCAAGTGTATATTACACATTGTCTTCAAATTTGTAACTTCCTTTCTTGTGTGCATCATAATTTCCATGGATTCATCCACCATTCATTCACTCAAGGAGAGATGAAATCATTTGAATCTCTTGGTAGAGCTTGGCTTGGTACACAACATCTTTCAATGCATTTCAGCGGGGTCTGGCAGCGAAGCTGGAAAATGCAAGCTGTGCTTTCAAACATGAGGGGGTACACTTATTTTGTGCACATGAAGTCATTGAGTATTTTACAGCTTGTTGTGTGAAACTGCAGTTACATACCAAATTATAAGGGTCACACATCTTTTGGCATGAATGGAAATTTGGGGATCAAGAACATGAAGCTGTTCCATTTGAAATTATGACAAAATAGATATACGCTAGAAAGGACATGCAAAGACATAGAGAGGTATTGTGAAGGACATGTGAAAGAACCCATCATGTTTTGAAATGTTAAATGCATAAAAATCATACTTGGTTAAATCACCTTGATCTATTTCCTTTTTTTTCTCTTTTTTTCCCCTTTTTCTTTGGATTTTTTTGCTCTAGACTCTTTCTTGGTTTCAAAACTTTTGGGACTTCTCTTTCCCAAATTCATTTGCATTATTATCATCTTGCAATTTTTCCTTTTTCTAATCATTACATTATGATTCTTATACTAGCATAATATTGTAAATTTAATGTTTTGTGGTTGGTAATCATGGTTGCAATTGCCAAAGCTATTACTGTTAGTTTCTTCAAATATTTACCCATTGGAAAGAATACTTGGAAATTACCCAAAGTCCTTCTCAGTTAAATTAAATTTCAAATGCTATATAAAAACCCAAACACTCTCTAAAAATAATAATGCATAATAAATAAATAAATAAATAAGCTCCAAGAACAACTTCACTCATCTTTCTTGGCATGGTCAGAATTCCTTCCATTAAAACTTGCTCATGCCTTGTACACACGATGGATGATAACCAATTGAATGATGGATGCAGCACCTAGGTATTACATTAGCATAGGGAAAACACTCTCAACCATGCAAGCTTCAGTTAGTGCAAAAGAATTATTTTCTTTTAATGTAGGATGGAAATTTGATGTACATTAAGGTGTGACATTTAGCAATAGACTAATGGGAATAGTGTTTGAAAAAATGAATCTAGATGTATAGATTTGGTAGGTTTCATACCAGAACTATATAACTTGAATACACCTAAGTTAATAGTGCCCATGAATGTGTTCCCCTAAAGACATATGTGCACCTAAAACTTGGCTTAGCATTCCTTTTGTAGCTAATTGTTTTTCCATCCCTTTTTCTAATTTACTACCACCATTCTATATTTAGTCTGCATAATTAAGAATGGATGATTGCATTCGTGCTTCACCTTCCCATAGTGTTGCTCCAAGGTGTTAGCCCAATTTAGCAAAAAGATTAACATGAGCCATGTTGTGAATCAGCATTGCATTATCTTTTTAAAACTTCATAAGTTTTGCTTGAGAGTACCACATTTGATAGGACTACTTGTATTTGGATAAAAATTTGAAAATCTAAGTTGCTATGTATGGTTAAATCACCTAGATATTATAGATACAAATGCTTTGCATACAATCAAGTTGCTATGTTGCTTTTGCACTCTACAACTTAATTGCACCAAAGCATTGTATCTTTATTATCTAACCATGGAGAATCAAGAATGAGTCTAAGACAAACACATCACTGATTTCTAATGTCACACAACATAGAATGTTTCCATGGTTGCATACTTAGAATTATTCAACCAACCCACCTGTAGTATGCAAACAAGGTTTATAGTACTAGTGCAGAGAATATACACATACATACACAGTCTATGGAATGTGCTTGTGCCTAGGGACGAAGGAAAGCCAATATGGCAAATGAGATTGTTTAGAATGGATGCCTTGAATTCTTTTTTAACTTCAATAAAGTGGTCCTTACACAATGTAATAGCTTCATAGGTATTATTATGTGCAAAGAAAATCTTTTTATTCAAGGTAATTGTTCAAATACAAGGTGCCTTGAATTGTTTTGGAACATTGCCTTAGTGAACCAGTTGTTACATGTTGGATCCAAAAGCCACTTGCAAATGGCAATGGGCTTTTTAACAAGAATTTGACACTCTAACAAATCATTATTTGATCTTAATTAGAGATTTTCCTCAGGTGCACAAACCCAGCCAGGTTGAACCAGCACCTACAATGGTACCTTCACCTTCTTGACTGAGGCCTTATAGTGACCATAATTCTCAGCTATGAAATGTTACATTTGCATGAAGAGACCCCTGATTTAGTCCTAGAACAAGATATTTACCATGGTAAGATGCAACCTAAAAGAATTCAGGGTTTTTCCCTATAGTAGCAGTGTAGGTGCAACTTCACCCAAGCCCACAAACCCTAATATCTCTGTATACAATTTCAACTTTGCAACATCCTTCCCCATACTACACATGCAGGGTTCTAACACATTACTTCTGCTGTTTGTTTTAATTTTTACCCAGGCTCAAAGGAATTCATATGTTTCCTCAGACCATAAGATACATCAAAAACACACACCCATTGATGTTAATGCAATGTACATTCTTGACTGGTTCCATTACATAGCTCACTCATGTAAACATAGCTTCATGAATAGGTCCATTTACATGAATGTAGACCAACTGCAAACTGTAAACCTTAAACCCTAAACCCTGAAAACTTCAGAAATTCAGATTTCAGAGCTGAAAAGTGCCATCAAAAGGAATCCAATAAGGCATGAAACAAGATGAAGTAGCTTGGAGGTCAGGGATTACAACTTTGGGGTCAAGGATTGCCTGTACAATTCATTGCATCAACTGTTACATTAAATAGCAATATGTCTGCAGCTATGTGAGAAATCTGAAGGCCTCTCTGTTAGTTTATGATACAGAAATGCAAAGCATCTTGAGTTTTTCAGATGAACAATTAAATCTATGTGATATTCCTTTCAGCCTTCTCAAGTCAAAACCTGATGCTTTACCTTGGAAGATGGCGATTGCAAGCCAAACAATTGCCACCTTCACACTGCCTCCAGTTTCTCACCAGCAGCTAACTGTGATGGTACAAACTGCGTAGTTGCAGTAGTGCAACAGGCTGGGACCCTGACTGACAGCTCCTTCTGAGAGTTCCAGACAGAGGGTCGAAGCCTGGGAAGAGACATGACTCTGAGAGGTGTGGAACTGCCAGTCGCTACTTCATGAAGAACAGCTGCAACAGTGGCATGAGCAGCCACATCTGCAACAGCATCAGCAAATCCATGTGAGGCTTGTTTTAAATAAAGTTGATGAGATGGAGGCCCTTTGGATTTGCTGCCAATGATCATGGGAATTTGTTCATTTGATGCAGGAGGCATCATTGCTGGTGCATTGGCTTGTGATGCATCATGCACACGACCAGGAGTCTGATCCCGCCACACAACTCCAGGGGAGGGTGTAACAAGAGCATTCTCCCCCATCCCTGCTTTTCTCTTCATTGACTTTCCTCTTGGAAGCCTTGCTTGGAAGCATGAAGTTTTCAAAGCACTGAAAGCTTTCACAGCAAGTGGGTTGTAATTATCCCTCTCAACAGGAGCTGTGAACAAATGGGCACCATTCTGTTCATTTCTTGAACCAGTTGCAGGACCACCCTGCTAGTAACAATAGATCCATTAGCAAGGGAAGAACAGCTGCAGAAAGCAGAAAGCAACTTGTGATAAGTGTCAACTTATAGAATACATATACCTCATCTTTATCTATCTAACCTACAATACCCAAGGAGAGTTCCAATGTGAGACAAGAACAATTTTCCTACTGTTGTTGAACAGCCAGCAAAAGGTACAAAGATGAAATCGAGTCAGGTTCATCATGCAGTGTGGAAAACATACCACAAACTTCTCGAAAACTTTCTCCAAGCAAGCACCCTTGTCAGTATGAGAACTTGTTTTGGGCAGCAAAGCTGTGGGAACCTCTTCTTGTGTGGCAACAGTGCATGCACTTGCAGACCCAACTCTTGCTGGCCCCATAGATCCCGGTGTGCGATGTGCTGATGGAGCAGTTGCTGGAGTTGGCCCACAAGATGCCACAGCTGCTGCCACCTTTGTCCGTGCCTTACTGGCCTCATGTTTCTGGATGTCATAGAGGAGCTCCTTGTGTAGCTGCTTATCAGCCACCAATATTTCCTCCATTTCATTTTTGTAGTCCTTAAGCATCACACGCATACTCTCCATAAGAAGCCCGAGAAGGGGACTGTTCTTGCTTTCAAGGAGCCTGCACCCATTGAAAAGAAATGAACTCAAGTTACAATGGCAGAGTCCCAAGCTTGGCAAATAAGATGCAATTGGCATCTCTCATAAGACAAGGAACATGAACAAACTAAGAAATTAGAATTGATCTAAAAATTCCATACCTCTTGAGCTCTATGAATATGGGAATTGCATTTTGCACCAGATTCTTTTTCATCAATTGAGTTACTATACGCCCTTTGGCAGCAGCCACTCCAGCTGCTGCTTCTCCTTCTTCATCATCAACATCGGCCCCACCATTAGAGGCTCGATTTCCAGCTACTCGTCGTAGCTCCTTAGAAGCCAATATCCGCAAAGCATCCTACACAGATCATGTAATAGACAGACTTTTTTATATTACAAGCCACCTATTTCAAGTTTCACTTGGTCAAAACACCAACTCTGTTCAACTCTTAAGTCTCATTTTGAATGCTACAGCATTGAAAACTGGTCAGATGGTTCACAACCTGAAGCACACCCTGTGCATTGACATCATTCAGGTCCAGAACACCATCAGCTGCACCTGCCAGAATCTCAGCACAAAGCTTAGCTGAGGTGGCTAGCAAATGCTCAGGAGCCATCTGCTGCAACAATGCAGTATATATATTCATACGTTTGCTGGACATAGTTTCATGATTCCCTCTGCAACAGACAATGAAAACATTACAATTAGCATTGCCACATGATACCAACCAATAGTTTGACTAATGCATTAAAAACACAAGCACCTCCAAAGTTTGTAATTGGAGTACATCAGTGGTGACAGGCATTGAAAGCAGAAGATCAGCTACCAAAACCTTAGAAATCTATATAGATCATTGATATTGGTGAGTGGAAGATTAACTACTGGCTCTTTTAACTTTAGGGTAGAGAGAGAATGAAAAAGACCTAAGAGAAAACAGCTTCCGTTCACTCTCAGAAGTTGGAAGGGCTGTGCTGAAGCCTGAATGTGACCGACAGTCATTCAAAACAAAGATAGCCTCCACAAAGCTATTGTAAGCCAGTAATGGTGCCTTTGCTGCAACAATGAGTGTTAAAGATTAGGCTCTGCAGTGGTCCACACATCTGCTGTGTTACGGGCCATCTTACAAAAAACTCAAGTCAGTGACATATCCTCAAAGCATATCATTTATCCCTAGTCTTTAATTTCAAAGAAATCTAACATGATAGGCCTGCAGAGGCATAGAGTCTCACTTTTAAGTATACTCTTGAACAGGAAGTTGGCCAGTTCACATATTTTGGGAGAGTCATCAACAATTGCAAGCAAGAACCGGTGAAAGAGAACACCCCTCCACTTTACATAGTCTCTCTGCAAAGGGCATAGCATCAATTAGTCTACAAGTGTAGACAACATGCAGTCTTCACCTTTGCTGCTCCCTCTCTAAGGTTGGTTCTAGGGCTGCACTAACCCCCCACCCTTACCCCAGCTAAATTGATATTGCAATTACATAGCCAAAAAGAAAGGCTCCTTTAGGATAAGCATTGGAAGAAGAGAGTTTCAGGGACTATGGAGCACCTGCAGCAGTCTTGCAAGGAGAATGAATGCCTGGCGTCGCACTACCTCACAGCCATCCCGCAAGACCTTAGTAAGCTTGTGTACATACCTGAAGAAACACCAAAAAATTTAGCCCTTGTCTCAGAAGACCATGCGCACTTCAGCGATTTGTACTAGTGTTGAAAATGTCACCAACTCCATGGACTTGACATATCTGATAAATTCCATCAAATTAGGATATGTAATCAATATGACAAGGCAACCACTGATCAAGAGTTCATTCTAGAGGTCTGGAAGGTCTCGGCCCCAAGAGCATACCCATCAACGAGAGTTGGATATCGCACAAAGAAATCAGTCATGGCCTGTGTGATGTTGTTGCGAACTGCTGCTAATCTAGACCTTTCAAGCTCCTGCAAGACCAGCAGTTCTGTGAGCTTGCATCAGAAGATCACAGAGAAAGGGCAAATCAGAAAGCAACATGACATCTATGAAAGCCACTTAGTTCTCTTGCCTGGAAAAAAAAAGGAATGCAGCGCTTGGCAAGGTCTTCATCTGCAAGGCACAGCTTGCTGAGGGCAACCCATGCTTGAACACACACTTCAGGTGACACCTTCCCAAGAAAATGAACACCTTCAGCTTCACTTCCATTGTTTTCCTTTCCTGGCAGAGACTTCTTTGGAATGACCAGTGCTTGTAAGATCGTGACAAGTGGACCTGCTTTTACTGTGGGGCAGACCACAGCAAGAGCCCCAACAGTGAAAATTGCTGTCACCACTTGGCCAGAGAAGGCAGCTGAATCTGAGTCTATATGTCCTGCTGCAGGTGTCTCAAAACCCTTCTTGCCTTTGCTTTGACTCTGAGTTGAAGCCCCACTTTGACATGGTGGCATTTGATTTTCCCCCAAAGCTTGAGATTGCCAGCCACTTTTCATTAGGGGTGTGGGCTTTTCAGCTGAGATACCTGCATGTTGTATCCAAGGAGAGTCACATGTTGAAACATAGGCCTGCAAAAGGGTCCCAGCTTTATCAAGCAGTTGATGAACCCACACAGTGACCAGCTCCTGCCCGTCCTCCATCGATACTGCCTTTTTTTTGCTGAGTGTTGTCAATGCCTCCACATGCGCCCATACCTGCAGTGTGATATTGCAGACCCACATTGTAGAATTGGGAAGAGAAAAACCAATATGTCATCTACAAACACTCTATGCAATAGAGAGCAGAGGACACTTTGCTCAATCAACTGACTGCAAAGACAACCCATCTCAGGGTTCCTATGCCTGCTGCCTGAATATATGCCATCTACAACAACTGGATTCCCAATGCTGAGAAAAAGCCCTAGAATATCCTTCGGTAGAGTTGTCAAAATTACAAAGACTTTAGAAAGTGGCCAGCAGCACAGATGAGTACCTCAGCTGTGTGCATGTTGAAGGACTCCAAACGGTCAAGAAGCTCGCCAGCAAGATCTGCAGCTGCCTCACAAGGAAGCTCAACAGCCACATTTGCAACTGTCTGAAGAAGATGAACACGGTCCGCAGCCCACACAGCTGACTCACCATCATGGGCATCATCACAGGTAGGGATTGTCTGATTGGTCTCTTCTTGTCCAGATTGCCTGCCAATACCTGCAAATGGGTTTGAGACATCAAATTCCAGTCAGAATTGGAGAGAAATCAAAATGTCTGTCATCCATGTCTCTTCAAAAGCTAAAGACAACATGTTACTCAAAATTACCCTCTCAGGCACTTTGCCCCCAACACATTGCTATTACACACACATTTAGTACTGCTGTTACTAACCATGATTGTCTAGAAGCTGCCAATGTGTTCGCAGGAAGTCCCAGCTGACAGCCTTGGGGACAAATGCTGACACTTCAGAGAGCAAGAACCATGCTCCACGTGGAGCAAGAAAATTTGCCTGTTTTCCTTCTGGGTAACCATGATCTGGATCAGATATCAAGGACTGCAGTGCAAGGGCAATTTCAGCATGCAGGCGACCTTGCCGTCCAAGGCTTGTACAGGCATGTTTAACTACAGAGGAAATGGTACTATCATCTGCAATCTCCTTCAACAACATCAAGACTGGTCTTGACAAATCTTCCCCTTCCCTACTCCCAAAAACTTCAGTGGCTTTCTTCCTGCTCAAGGACCACCCAGACTGCAATCTGCCTACTGTAGCTCTCTTACGACAGATTGAGGCAACACGATCTAGGACTAGTTCATGGAACAATTCCAGGCATTCCTCTTGCAGTGACACCTCGTTATCAAGAGCAAGAGGTAGAGCTGACTTGAGCCACTCAGACGAGGACCGCTTGTCCAGTGGATACCTCCGTACCACCTGCTTCCCCAGCCACAATGGTTCCATTTTCACCAGTTTTTAAAACAAAGGTTCAAGTAATGAGTGAGAAAGCTGGCACAAGGTCTTTGATCTCCTCCACAGCAGAGTGAACCAGACAGACACCTTCTAAGATTTCCATCATGAACATTGGAATATTGGAAGAGATAGGCCACACCTCAGAAAGTGCTGCAAGTGCTGATTTGCGGATGCTAACCATTGTGTCCCCACATGCTGCACCCATGGCTTCAACAATATCACCATCTGGGGGTCTCCCCAACAGAGAGGCTGACTTCTTCATCAAAACTAGAGCAGCCTTTCGCACAGCAGCCTTGCTGTCCAGGCAGCGTTGCAGCATCAGCAACCCCAGATCTCTGCAACTACTCCAACAAAAGAATCAGAAAGCATATTGGCAAGTAGACACCAGCAAACTCCAACATTACACAGTACTTGGGCAGCAACAAGGTCATCAGACAAATGGTGCAAACAATACCTGGAACCTGTAGAAGACAAAACATGGTTTGCAATGCCTGGAGTTGGTGTTTTAGCAGAGGGACTGTGTGTCATCTTGTTGTCATGTGCTGTTCTCCCTCTGCACCTAGTTATGAATCCCAGTAGTGTCTGCAGGTGCACGTGATAGCTGCTCTCTTTAGCAAGAACCTCAATAGCCTGAGCTAAGTTGGAGATGGATCGAGCTCTCACAGAAGGAAGTTTGTCTGAAGAGCGGTCGAAGAGAATCTGTAGACATGTACATCCCCATCCCTCATTCTCATCATCCCCACGCAAGCTGGTTGGTGATTTCCTGCCTGCACTGTTCTCCAACAGCCCCACTGAGCCATCTTCCTCAAGTGGCACTGTTGTGGGATTTCCTGCTACAAAGGGGTCTGACAATCCCACAAGGAGAGCAAGTGACAAGTCAACAGCAAACAGGCGGCGTTGTGCCTTGGAGCGAGAGAACCGATCAAGAAAGCTGGCAAATTGGCACCAATCCCCATATGACAGGGCTCGTAAAAGCGTCAAGACTGCATCAACAGCAACTTGTCGTCCATCTGTTCTCTCAGGAGCCTTGAAGCAGAGGTAATGACAGAAAGCATTCACAGCTTCTCGCATTGAACTAGAGCCGGACCCTAAAAATTGCTGTTTCACAAACTGCAGAGCAGCAGCTTTGACCTGTGCTTGTTGATGAGCAGTTCCTTCAGTGTGACTGAGAAGGAAAATTGGAGAAACTGCTCGAAGGATCAGTACTGCCGTGGCCAAGGGATCACCATGCACAGATGCTAGTAGGGTTTCCAGCATGGCAAACGAGAGAGACAGGAAGGATGTTGGATGTGACCAAGATGTTTGGGGGGATGCACGCCTGTGCTTCGAGTCTTCCTCCGTCCCATATGATACCAAGAGGGGCACGTCCACCAGAAGAGCTATAAGAGCCTTCAGACTCTCCTGGTGCTCCTTGAAATGCAGTAGCTGGAGAGTACATTGCAAACTCACAAGAACAGGCAGGACCTCCTGTGCATCCACGGCTGCTGATGATTCTTGGAACTCAACGCTTGAGTCGTCTGCTAATGGTTGTTGCTGCCTTTCCTTTGAGGTCATTTTCTTCCCTTTTCTGGTTCCCTTTCTATTCCTTTCAGCAGATCCATTGCGTTTTTCAGAAGCTACATTTTTTTCGTTGCCATGGCTTTTAGTTTGTTTGCAAGAAGCTCGCACACAACGAAGGAGAGAGTTGAAAGCAACAGGGCAGAAAAGACTGTACATCGGACAATCGGGAGCCGACAACATCCCTACATAAATTCCAGCTGCTTTAATCCCCAACAGACCTCCTGCATCCATTCCCGTCCTCAATCCCCGCACAATTGCTTGCAAAGAAACCCGATTCTCCGCGAGTCCCTCCCACAAGCTTCCATCCAAAAAAGCACCCTCGCTACTACCACTACTACGACCATTGCCGCCCCGCCTACTGCCACTTTTCCCAGAAGACGAGAATTCAAACCCTTGTACACCAGCCGATTGCCGGGCGGTTCCGGAAGATGACGCGACAGGAGCATTGCCGAAGATCCTGTAAAGCTCCAGAACAAGCGCTTCTGATAAACCTGAAGAAGAAGAAGAAGAAGACGCTATACCAGTTTCCAACCGCCGATTTGCAACTGCACTCGTCTCCCCTTCCTCTGCCACTCTTTGCAGCAAGGAGCATATACGCTTGATCTCGTCTTCGTCCATGTTTCCAAGGGCATTCGATGCATACAATATCTAACAAACAACCAATTGCGAACAAAAAACAACAGCAAGAAAAGAGAGCTTCTTCTGTGAAGCACGAGCAGCCGACCTTCGCCCGGGAAAAACCCCCGCTAAAGGGGTCTTCGTTCGAGCATTCCCGAACAAGTGCGCTGTTGGAAAGTGTATTTGGAAAATAGAGCCGTTGGGGGTAGTGTGATCATGATGATGCTTTTTTAAATTCGAAACTTTTCTTCCCGCCATTCATTTTTGGCGGGAAAATGAACAAGCGTCTTTTTAGTTAGTGAGATGACGACATTTTATTAGGCCTCTCTTTACGTCAGGTGCTTTTTTTTTTCTTTTTTCTTTTTTGGGGTCAATTTT
>Ga0209208_10008543_pt1 | contig 13637 bp, 10 predicted proteins | sample S1TSphfallax_3_FD_187694 | JGI IMG/M metagenome (GOLD analysis project Ga0209208, IMG submission 187694) | Host-associated microbial communities from peat moss isolated from Minnesota, USA - S1T2_Fd - Sphagnum fallax MG (SPAdes) (version 2) | ecosystem: Host-associated > Plants > Peat moss >...
CGACGTGTGATTGGACGGAAGGGCGGAAGCGAGGTGAGTTCTCTCTCTCACTCATAAACACAAATGAGGAGGTGAGTTCTCTCTCACTCACACACAAACACACTCAAGACACACAGTCACTCACTCAGCCACGTTCATTTACATGTGTAAATGGGTTTACTCACTCGTCTTCTTATATAATAGCCTTGGTTTTGTCCGCTGAGGGTCGTCCTTTCCATCCATCCGTCCCGTCATCCAAGTTTCTCATCCTGGAAGAAGAAGATGATGGAAGAGGAGGAGGAAAAACTCCTGTAGTCTTGCAGGATAAAAGTTTCTAAAAAAAACTAAGACATGAACCAGGTTTAAAGAAACCAGGGGACTTCACAGTGTTCGAAGGCCACGGGTACCCAGTAGTATCAATATAACTAGTGTGACCTGTGCTGTTGGCCCAAGTGTTACCACGTCCTCTACTGATTTTTCCTTCCAAAACCTGGTTTTGTGGAATTTATTTGAATTTATTCAGCAGCAGAAATCACTTTAAAATCACTACCTCTCACATCCTGAATCCAAATCTTACCAAATAAATTCCATTGAATTCCTTCTCATCAATTTCTTTCCAACAACAACCAAAGGCACATTCCAATTACTCCGAAATTTTCAGCTACAATTTAATTTAATTTAATTTTCAGTGAAGAAATCGTTCAATATTCAAGAACTTTTGCATGGCAAGTCCAAACGTCATGGAACCAAGCCCATGCACCCCTCCTCATCAAGAGCTTTCCAAAGACACCAAGAACACAATCTGAAGCATCTTGGTTTGGTGGATCTCATAACTACAAAACAAAACAAACTACCTTTCTTCATAGATAGATAAATTTTAACTAATGTAACTTGTGCTATTAGTGCAAATGTGAACAGGTTACCCAACTAATTTTTCCTTCCAAAACCATTGTCTAATAATTTAATTGATTTTTCAATGACCAAAACCACTCAAATTTAATCTCTCTTGCATCTCATGTTTAAAAATTTCCAAATTACCTTCATTAAATCTTATTGATCAAGGGCTTTCTTACAACATCAAAAGTGTGCCCAAATTCCTCTATAAAATTTAGTTTTTGATTTAAATGGTTTTTTAATGAAAATTTTGCTCAACATTCAATATATTTTGCATTGTGAGTTGAAACATTATGAAACCAACTTGGGCTTGCCAATGGTACCAAGAGTGTGACAAGTTGGCCTTCATTTGGGAGATCTTAACATGACAAACAAACCAAAACAAACAAACAATCTTCCTTCATGGATTTAAATGCTAAAGCATGGTTAAAGTTTGGTTGATTCCAACTCCTAGTTCATTGTAGCTCGACCACATATGAGATGGCTTGTTTAGTCTAGGTGATCGGAGGTGGCGTCGCCTAAATTACTTAAACGACCCCCCGCCGGCGCGCCTAAATCAGCTAGTTGCGTGGTTGGGGGAGCGTGTGTTGGGGGTGGTCCTATAAGCGCCATTGCTTGCTGTTCTACGTCGTATAAGTGCCATTGCTTGATATTCTACGTCGTTCTACTCCATTTCATGAGTTCTAATCGTGCTTTTGAGTATGTGAAGGACAATGACGTCCGCTTGGGTTTGAGGGTGTCCACCAGGGTGGCGAATGGTGGGCCACAGGTCACTGGACTATAATGTCGTTTATGTATTGCTTTTGGTTGCGAGGAGAAGGTTGGCGCGAAGCGCCAGGCTTTGACCGCTGTTCAGGGATGGATGCGCCCCTTCCGTTACAACAACATTGAAAGTCATGTTAACGGCTAGCACCCAATGAAATGGGCCGAGTACAAGCGGCTCGATTCGATTATTGAGCGCCAAGCATTTTTTGACGATGTTCCGGTCGTGTTTAAAAATTCTATTAAGGTGCACTTCCCATCTTCATTTCTTGGTGCTGAGCGTCAAATCGTATTCGACATTGAGAAGGACATCGTGGACGTGATCGTATGCGGCATGATGTTTGACCCTGTTGACATTATCGACAGCGATGCGAACAATGATGCGGAGGAGAATGATCTTGCATTCGGCAGTGACGCTGAGCGCGATGCTGTACTTCGTCGATGTATTCAAAAGGCAGCATTGGCGAAAGAACGAGCGCTATCATTATTTCAACGAGTGGATCAGGAGGAGGAGGAGGAGGAGGGCAATGTGAGTTATTCTTACTCGGTCACTATCCCAAAGTCAAAAACTATTGTATTCCAGTTATCTGTCCGATACATGTCATGCGGTGCGTCTTTTCGGTTGGCGTCCAACATATTGAGCTGCACGTACAATGTGTTGCACAACCCTGTTCTGCGTGCTTGCTCTCGCCATGATGTCGCCAACTACATTAGAGTTGTGTGTGTTGTCAACTTGCAACGCATTGCTCGCCATCTGCGCCATGCATGGGCATTTTCAATTGCGCTAGACTCTGCAACTCATCAAAGCACCTCATATCTCGATGTGCACTTTCGAATCTTCATGCCGGCCTTCTATAACATTATTAACTTGCATGCGGTTGCACTTCCAATGTTCAGTCGGCACACCAACGAGGTCATGTTCCAAATGGTTGTATCTTTCTTGGACATTCTTTGCCCCGGTTGGAAGGTTCATCTACTTGGTGTGTCTTTTGATGGAGCCCGCAACATGACTGGCCATGTTTCTAGTGTTGTCACTCGCCTCAGCAACGCGATGCACAACGAGTCCCCTCTAACTCGAGTTTGGTGTGGAGTGCATCAATTAGATCTCGTTACGGAACACATCATGGACACCATGGTGAAGGAGCGTTTTTTTACTGTCATGACCGGATTTATCACCCACTTGACACGACAACTGAATCTAATCACGAATATGAAAACAACATGCCCTCGTGTCGTCAATTGCTAGCTATCCACGGAGAAGGTCATTAAGTGGTTCAAGATTCATTGGCCACAGTTGTTTGCGCATATCGAGTCTAAGTAGCCACCTTCCGCTCCACCTCGCCTATGGTGGGTGTCTCTGCTTGTCATGCATCACTTTACCTCCAGGACGACAATCACATTTCACACGATTTAGGGATTGACGACGTTGTTGGATCAACAGCAAGCTGCCCTGGTTGGTCTTGTCGCCTCTCTCATGGGAGATGTTGGCGTCATTGGGTTGCTCACTGCTGAAACGATTGCGAATATCAACGCATCGAGTCACATCATCAACAGTCACTATGTAGTTCCATTGTCTTTTATCTGTGAGCTTGTCAACGGCCTAGCTTCTTGGGTTGATTCTATTGTTGACGAAGCCGATGAAGGCTAGCGAAGCGAGCTCTTCAATGACATCGCTTCTGTTTATGTCACCGCCTGTAATTGTATCTCCGAGCTGTCCGTTTATAGCGATGAAAACAACAACTTGTTAACCGATCTGTCTTCCTTCCCACCAGTGTTATTGCACGAGCTCATCAAACTATCCGCTGCTAAGTTTATTCGCAAGATGCGTCGTTACATCTACCGATTGGAGCAGCGTTATTTGAGTGAGCATATCGACACTATCGTCAATGAGCACAAGCAACTGCTCCATGCTTACCAAATTGAGCAAGTCCTCAAGCAGAGCATCGTTGCGTTGTCTAGTCAATCAACCTTCAAGGATGGGTGGAATCTATTTGGTCGCCGATTCTCGAACCTAATGGAGTTCTGTGGTGTGATTACGATCTTGTTTCCTAGGACCAGCATGGTTGAGTCTGACTTCTCAATTCTGCATTGGGAGAAGGATGCATTTCGCAAGAGCCTATCAGACTTTGGGTTGGAGGGCGTGCTACAGGTGAAGTAGTGGATGTTCATTGAGCAGTTCGAGCCCTTATTTGCATTCATTGAGCAGTTCGAACCCTGATTTGCATTCATTGAGCAGTTCGAGCCTTGATTTGCATTCATTGAGCAGTTCGAGCCCTGATTTGCATTCATTGAGGAGTTCGAGCCCTGATTGGCACTCTAAATGCTTAATAAAGCCTACATTGACACACCGCCTAAACTAAGGTCTCTCGATGCAACTAAATCAAGCTAATTTAAGTAATATAAGCGCCCGCTTAAACTAGATAGGCCTAATATGAGCTAAGAATTAGAATCAACCAAATCATGCCTACTTTCTAACATGCTTTCACTAACACAAAAAAAGGTTTTCACAAAGCTTGGAATAAACAATGGATTGCATTTAGCAACCCTAAAACAACATTCCAAAAAACAAACCAAATAACACATGATTTATTAATGTTGGTTAGTTTTTTTTTTTTAAAGAGGACTTTTGATCTCAATTCTTACACTAAAGGTTTTTTGGTAGGTTCTTGAGGTGTGGGTTTGAACTTGGCTTTTCAAATGTCTAAACTAGTGTTGGGTGGTTTTCGTCATTAGGTTTGGTTCTAGTTGATTATAAATTAAAATTTTCAATGAAAACTATTGGTTTTAATTTAAGTGAGAATCAACTCCTTGAAAATTGTTTAGGATATTATTTCATCCTGACTTTGATATTGGAGGTGGCTATGGGGTGGACATGGTTTGAATGTTGGGTGGTTTTCACACCAAGGTTGGTTCTTAAACCAATCATCAAGTTGGTTCTTTCAATGAAAATTGATGATTTTAGTTTAAGTGATATTTAACTTTAGAATATTGTTTAGGGTAGCATTTTGTCTCAACTCTAATACTTAAAGTGGTTATGGGGTGGACTACGATTGTTTAGGATATCATTTCATCTCAACTTTGATACCTAAAGTGGTTATGGTATGGATTAGGTTTGGTTTTCACCCTATTAGAAAAGGTAAAAATTCTAGTAGGTTGAGAAAATAGGCATAAGTCCATAAACCTCATCAAATGAAAATTTGAACTCAAGACCTTTTTGAGGTCTAAAGATTCATTTACCATTAAATTACACCATTACTTGTGTAAAGGTTTACATGACAATTTCACTTAAAATTTGAATGTGCCAATGCCTTTAACATTAAAAGCATTGGCACATGTGGGTTTTAAAAATAAAAATAATTACATTTTCTTTCCCACACATGGGAGTGCATCCAAATGGTAAAGACTATGATCTTTCCTCTAATCAATGTCTTGAGATGAAACTTTCTTTAAATGAAAATTGCATCGAAACCAATGATTACGTTTTGGGGGGTTTTTGAAATTTGAGTAGTTCCTTAAAATTGGATAATAATAAAAAAAATAAAATAAATTATTATTTGAAGAATCAAGATTGGTGGTTCTTAGAAAAAAGGAAAATTGCACAACATTGGTGTAAACCTTGTGATTTTAATTTTGGCACATTTTTTTCAATTTCAAAAACCTTTGAACCTAGTTCAAAATTCAAGTTCCATTCCATGTGCACACTACACACTCCCCAAGATTGGAGATAATATGGGTGCAAATTTTTTTAAATAAAATAAAATTGAAAATTATGTGGTATCAAGTTTTATAGTTAATTGAAACAAATCAAGTACCTATGAAATTCAGCCTACTTGCCAACTTTTAAAAAAAATAATCTTGCTTACCTAAACAACCTCAATTTATGTTGCCAAGATGTTTTTTGCAAGGTTCCAATTTTGGTTGCGATTCTACCAAAGGGCTAGTTCTACCAAGAGGGTGCTAATCTCCAAGTCATAATAGCCCAAGTCACAATAACCTAAACCCCTAGGTTTAACACTCTAAACTTAATAATTTGTCAACATTGTCATTTACCCCTAATGGACAATTCACAAAACTAGCTTCAACATTTGTTATTACTAATTAGCAATTTTGGCCCAAATGAAAATTTGAAATAATTGGGTATAGTATTAATTTGTTCAATTACAACACATAGTTCAAAATAGAGATTATGTGGTATTAATTATATACAATAAATCAAATTCAATAACTTGCCTAAAACATAGGGCCCACTTTTTTTTAAAATTATATTTTACTTATCTATGTAGAAAACATATTTAAAATGGGGCAACAACTTTGAGTCAAACTTGAATTCAATTTTGAAAAAAGGTTAGTTATTTAGTTAAGTTCCAATGGTGTTTCCAAAAAAATTTAGAACCTTTGGGAACTTTACCTATAACCTAGACTTGAACTTGTTTAAATTCCATAAATTGCCAACACTATTTGAAACTAGTGAATTTTTTTTCATTTTTTTGATGTTGCATCATTGGTTAACATTCCATGAAAAATTTAACATTAAATGGCAATGAGACATATTAGCAGGATAATAAAAACATTTTGTAATCTTGTTGTCAATGTTTGGCAACTTGCAAGAACATGCCTTTTAAATATGGCAAACCAAGTCCAAAACCTTATTTTTAAGGCAAAGTTTTTCAAAAAATTGCAATTTTTTTTTTGTAAGGATTGTAATTCCAAAAACATTTTGCACAAAAGAAAACATTATTTCAAACAACCTCATTTTGTATTTTAAATTTGGAGAATTGAATAATAAGTCTCAAAAAATGGAAATTGCATGCACACAAGTTTGTGGCAATAGTACAAACATAAAAAAATATTTTTATACTTAACTTGGGGTTAAAATTTTGATCATTGCACTTTCTTGGTTAGGATAATATTAAGTTATTTGTCCTTGACCCACATTTCCAAGGATTATGAAATGTGAAACCTTAGTGATAGTTAAAACATTGCAAAACATTTCTAATGTATTTAGAAGGCACCTTATCAAGGAGAATTTTTCTTTTGCCAAGGGTTAGATGTTTTGAAATATAAAATGTTTTTTGCAGTAGGAATTTTTTGTATGATCCAACCATCCAATTATGGATCTATTGGGACCATGTAAGACAAATTTTTATATAAATTAACTTGTTTGAAAATATAACCATTAGGATTCATAAATATGTACATATTTTTGTTGACCAGATCCTTCACATAATATAGTTATCCTTAAAAGTCACACCTAGTTGAACCCTTATTTCACGCCTTATTGATTTAATCACCTTCCTTTTGATGTTATTTAAAAAATATTGAAAAGATTTCACCAAACATCAAAATTTGAGAGTGTTGAAATTAACATTCCATGTGATTGGTGTTGTTGAACAAACTGAAAGTAATGGGAGTTCTATCTTTATTTATACTTCTTTGGAAACTTAATTTAAGGAAGCTTCCATGGAGATTTTCAATGTAATCACCAACCAAGGAAACTGTTTAAGAAATTTCTTAATTACAAGTGAACTAAAAGTTAACTATAAATTAATTATGAGTCAATTAAGAATTAACCGAAAGTGGATTAAAAGTGAACCATGAATTAACTAAAAGAAAATTGAAAATAAATTAAAAATTATGGATGAAAATTCATATGAATGAAATCCATCCATCATATGAAAGTGGTGTTAGTATCATTAGATAGTTTAACAATCTTGCATTAAATCCTTATTGCAAATCTCCCAATGCACCTCACCAAAATCCACTTACCCAATGACCATTCTTCCATTTTCCATTTCCATCAAGAACAATGTTTCACAAGAAATAACTATCAACCAATCAAACCATATACAAGAACTTAATAACCCAACAAAAGTTGCATCACCATTCGACAACATTGTAATCATTCTTGAAACCTACAAAACATGAGCACAACAAACTACATTGAAAAAAAAACCCTAATTTGCTCTGTTGCTCATGCCCACATCTTCTAAAAACGACTTGCCAAAAACAAAGGTGCTTTTGATTTCCTCATCCTTCATCCAATGATACTTCATTTTAGATTACAATATGATTTGCTTGTATTTGTCAACAACTTGCGGTATAAGGAGAATGTTTGACAAGGGCACGAACCCAAAAATTGGGAATGATGAATTATGAGTTTATTTCACCCATTCAATTTGCACATGGATTCCATCACTTTTTAAAATTCAAATGTGCCTATGGCTTCCAACTAATTGTTTTTTTTAGGAATTTTCTTTTGGAGCCCTAATGATGACCAACTATAGAAATATGAAAAACAATTGACAATAGTCCTTACAAAGATTTAGCCAAATTTGGCTATAAACCAAATATGAAATAATCTTTAATCATCCTTTTGTATATTTGGCTACACATACAACAAACCAAATAGATGGATTTGAAAAAAATTATTGTATTTTTTTCTCACTTTTGGTGATTGAAACCTTTAAAAAATAATTCATTTTTGAATGTTTGATTTTTAATTTCACTTTTTGGTGAAATTTTGCTAGTTAAAAAAAAGGCTTTCTTTGGACAATATGCATGGCTTTCTACATCCTTTTTTCATTGATGTTTTGATGTATACATGATGATATCATCACAAAAAATGCGAAAGTTGCCAAACTTTCAAATGAGGCCCCCAAAAAGCCCCAAAACCAACCCAAAGTTGGTTCCTTTTAATGTTCCCCAAAATTGAAATAGTGCCCATAGTTGTTCAAGTCACTTTGTGTTTCCAATGGGATTCCTTTGATGGAAAGAGAGAGAGAGGTTCATGGAGGGTGAGAAGATTTGGTGACTCAAGGGCCAAAAAGCCAAAAGAAGTGTGAATAAGGAAACATGCCTTGTGTGAACCATGGATGGGATGTGAACAGAAAATTGTTTTTCATTGTAATCATGTCCCATAGCTAGCCACAGTGGTTAGCTTTGTACTCATGATAAATAATTTTGTAAAAAAAAATCATTTGTTATTTTTTTCAAAGAATTTGTTTTTGTGAAAAAAAATGAAGCATCTTTTTAAATAATTTGAAAGATTTTACTTAATAAAACCTTCAAGTGCATCTTGTGTTGTATAAGCTTCCACAACATATTTATGTAACTAGTTAGTTGAAATTTATGGATTAAATTGGTGAAAAACATGTCTCTTCTTTTGATTGATATTAAAAAAAATTCATTAAGTGTGATTGCAACTTTATCCTTATTTTAAGGCTAGTGGTAAAATTGGGTTGATTTAGTGGGGATAATTGTAAGGTTAATAAGTTTTGCCTTATCAAAATAGATTATTGTTTTAAATATAGTACACCCCCTTTAGAATTACACCCATTTTAGTCACATTCTTGTTTGTCACACATTTTTTTGGTAAGCACTCATTTTAGTGAGAAACAACATTTTTTAGAATGATTATTACACTTGTTAGTAGCACAAATTTTTTGCAAAGCTCTTTTTATAAATGTGACTATAATGGGAGAAATTTAGGGCAAATATTAAGGATTGATAAATTGTAGTTCCTTTTGGCAATGTTGGTGTTGTTTTGTTTTCAAGTTGTCCAAACTAAGCACAATGAATCTAGTTGAAAAATTAATTAATAATTAATTTTTTTATTAAAAAATTAACTTTCTAGCATAGACAAGCAAAAGATATGCAAACTTGCCAAGGAAGCAAAAAATAATAATTAAAAAAAATTAGGTGACAAAATAAACAAGCTAATAGTTAAGGAGTTGAAAGTCAATGTAAATCGTCACATTAAAATAGGCAGAAATCATAACTTTCTTCAAGTCTAATGATAAATAATAAAAGCTTAGAATAAGCTATGTAGGAAACTTAAACAATTGACACTTTTATTTTAGCGCAAAAGAGCTATTTTGTAAATTTTTTTTTTTGGCCTAGAGTCACAATCTTGTAAGGGTTTATATCAAATGTGACTATTCACATTTAAATCACAATTTGTTAATGTCACAAAACAAAATGATCACCAAAAGTGTGATTATCAATCAAGGTAGTTTATTGTGTGTTTTGGATGGAATGGAAATGCGTTTCATTTTACATGATGACTTCATTGAACCAACAAGGATAGTAAGAATAGTAGACTTTTCCTACGAACCCTATTTCTAGAGCAATCCTAATAGATTTTGGTAGTAGATGCAAAAGGCTCAAAAGAAGTAGGGTATTAGGGATCTCCGATATATGAGTTTGATACAAGTATATGCCATATGTATGTATTAGTGGATAAACATTTGCAAGAAATCAAGACAATATATTTGCTTTCATACCAATCTCCATTCCATCCATGCATGTAAACGTAAACGTCACAACCAACAACAAGATTCAATCACGAGTAATCCCTCTCTTTGTTCTTCAAATGTAGTCACCATGTACATTGAAGCAGCTAAAAAATGTGCCATTTGCAATGCTTTGGGGAAATCCCACTTTCATGAGAGAAAATTGCAACTAATCGAAATGGCATGAATGACAACATTGCAGGGAAATTGCTTTCATCTAATGGGGTTTTGTCTTTTGTGCTTGGGTGGCCACAACAAAGGAAGGGATTGCTTCCTACGAGACTACTCATTTTCAATTTAGGGAGGAATTCTCCACCCATGATTCTAATGTAACAATTAACTAACTGCAGACAATATACTTGTGCCACCATATCTGTGATCCCTAAATGACCGAGATAGTACAGAGAACAAGAGGGAAGTGTGCCTGTTGCATAAGGCTTCTCATAATGGAGTTAGGGCTGTGAAGGTGATGAAAAAGAAGGGAAAGCGTGAGCCTTTCTGTGATTAGATTCTCTCAGGCTAGGGTAAAGGTTGAGAAGATAATTAGGCATGAAATCATGCCTCGTCAGAATCCCGACGATGGGTTGGCCCTGCAAAACCACAAAGCCAAAACAATGTTAGTGCAAAGGTTTTTAGGTCTAAAACTAAATTAGTTCTTTGGCATATCATACACTGAATTCCAAAAAAGCTCTTGAGTTAGCAAAACACCTGCATCCACAAACCTACCCAAAACTCAGAAAAGACAGGAATAAAAACAGATATATAATGTGATGGGAAAGGTGAAGATTAAAACTGCAACAGATTTTATCCTAGAATTGTTGACTTGGCTAAATCCTTTCATCGAAGGCAGGATTTGGGTATGCGGCTTACGATCATTCAAAATAGCAAGTGAGCAAAAGGTGACTCCTATCACACAGCATTTCTAGTCAACGCAAAACCCGTAGTCCTAAAACACACCAAAGTCATTTCCAAGTAAAAGAGAACTGTCAATTGTGTGTGTACCTCTGAAGACTTTGGCATAACACAGAGATGGCGGAGACCAAGCTGTCGAAACAAAGTGTAAGTTTTAGTAAGTGACATGGTTTCCACCACGGTGTAGGGTGAAGTATTAGTCACTGGATGCAAATCCAAAAACATCTCTTCCTCTGCAATGTCCAATTCGATATCAGTGATTTTCAACCCTTTCCCTGATCCTGGCTTGGCGAATTCAGCTGATGAGAAAGATTCATATTGTTGAAAACCCCCCCTCTCTCTCCTTTCTGTGAACTGCTTTTTCTTCAACAAAACCAATAGATGCGATCTGAGGACGAGGCCACAGAACACCGGATGCTCATCTTGTCCATCAAAATTGTCATCTATGACAGGGAAAGCATTATGTTTTGTGGAATGGAGCACTTCCAAAATTGTACCCACACGCTCAATCACGGAAAACCACACCAAAGGTCCTGTAATGGCGTCATGGGCTGTTAGATGGCGCATAAATGGCAGTGGATGGGCTTCTAAGAATGGGATGTCTTTAATTCGGACATGCAGGTGGTAAAGTCCATCATTAAATCCATCACCAACTGTCTTGGATATCAATAACACGAGCATAATAAGAGGGAGAAGTGACAAATTGTTGGTCAGTTCGAGAAGAATGATGCAAAGAGAGACTGTCATGCGCATGGAACCCCCAAGAAATGAGGCAGCTCCTAGAAGTGCATAAATGCCTTCATCCATTGGACCTGTCCCATAGATGCTTTTCATCACCATGCCCATGATCCGTCCGTAAGCAGCCCCACATAAAATTGCAGGAACAAACAGCCCTGAAGGTACTGCGATTCCATATGTTAACAATGCAAGAGAGTAAGCGGTCACGAGATATATAAGCAGTGAGGAGAATTGAAACTCCCCATTGGTTCCCTTGCTAAATAAATTCCGGACGGTGTCATCATTGGTGTTAAAGAAGAGGCCAGCAAGATCATTGTACATGTTTGCAGGACAGTGAAATGATTTGAAGTTGCCTGTACGACCATATGTTGGGCATTTTGTTTCACCAGGGATTTCAAGAGTCGTTGGACAGGGTTGGCATGTTGCCAACCATGGGAGACCAAAGCTGCACACAGATGTAATGAAAGCCACGATGACTGCCTGTGCAATTTTGGCACACTTCCCTTTCCTGGTACAGAAAACACACCAATTCATAAGATTTCATTGCTTGCAACTTCTGTGAGATAAAAGCAATAGTTTTGTTTGGCAGAGAGTACTCATATGCAGTAGTAAGCTTGGATATATTCCAGAGCCAAAACTAGTTAAAATAACAGCCAACCCAAGTGAAAATAGACCCTCAATGTAAACTTACAAATCTGTGCATCGCAGAATTAGCAAATGAGATCCACCTTAGTTCTCTTCTTAACCGTCAAGTGAACAAAGAGGACTTACTTCTTGAGCCAGCCATTGCTCCATATGATGATTTTGGAATTAATTTGGTTGAAAAGGCTTCCCAAAACACCACCCATGATTCCCAATATGACAACAGGCAAAAGCTCCTGTAGCCCATAATTGTCCGGGTTTCCACTGATGTCAAAGATGATCAAGCCTCCTTCTCCTGACAGCCCACAATGCCCATGCTTGCACCACACAATTCCTGTGCGTATGATGACAGCCACCACAGCTGTTGTGAAAAATGCCCTCCATAACAATGGGCCTCGCCACCTGCCCACATGCCATTTACCACACCTCACATGCATGAGCCTACTATGTACCATTACAGTATCCAAATGACCCAGTCAATCAACATGGGTGTAAATAGCACAAGCATAACAAAATTGTAAGCCATCAGTTCAGAAATCGGGATCTGTCTGAAGTCCAAAGTCCAATTCAAAGCTGCTGAATTGGACAACACACAATAGAGGATCTAGAGTCATAGTCTACAAATTCGGAGCTCAATTTTGAACCATTCAACCCCTGTGAATTGTTGTGCATATCCTGCCTAGTTCTTCACTGATCTGTTTTAGGGTTCTAAGCTGCTCATGTTGAACTGGACATCAAAGAGCATTGACAGAACAAATGGTGGCTGCAAGGGGGGTCAGATCATCATACCAGGAGGTAACCTCCTCCAATGCAAAGAGCACACCACCAACAGGTGCCCGAAAGGCAGCAGCAACTCCAGCTGCTGCCCCACATGTTACAAGATCACGACGATCTCGGTCATTCTTGAGATACCGCAACCACTTCCATGTCATGCCGTATCGAACTGAACCACCTTGGCCTATGAGGGATGCAATGCAAGCACCAACATGCACCAATGGCCCCTCCTTTCCAACTATCAATCCTCCTGCCACTGAACCTACACTACCAAGTATCTTCATTCCCACAAAACAAAAATTCAACAAAATCAGGACCTTAAACCCAGGAGCAAATACTCCCACCCACCTCCTGATCCTTAAACCCATGAACCAAACAGTACTGCAACTATCCAAATCAAGCTCTTTCAATCTGGGGTTTTGCAAATTTTGTGCAAATATATTATATGGAGTTGCAAATCTGAGTTTCATGCTCAAGAGACAGACTAAAACAACTCTGATAGATTTTCAGTGCCGCAAAATTAGGGTTGCAAGATAAACAAGTGCATTTGTTGTGTCACATAGAAAGGACTTGTCAGGAACATGTTTGAGCACAATCAGTTGATGTCTCTTGAAAGGGGGAGAGGAACATAGGAGGGGTTGTTTG
>Ga0209208_10008544_pt1 | contig 13636 bp, 8 predicted proteins | sample S1TSphfallax_3_FD_187694 | JGI IMG/M metagenome (GOLD analysis project Ga0209208, IMG submission 187694) | Host-associated microbial communities from peat moss isolated from Minnesota, USA - S1T2_Fd - Sphagnum fallax MG (SPAdes) (version 2) | ecosystem: Host-associated > Plants > Peat moss >...
CAAGACAAACAGCCTGCTTCCCACACGTTTGTCGCAAGGAGAAACCCTAGATAGATAGTTCATGAAGATAGATAAACTGGAAAAGAAAAACCGGCAAACCATAAACTACTCACCAGATGCCAAAAAAAAAAAAAGGATAGAGAAAGAAAGAAGCATTACAAGAACCATCCTCACTCAGCATGACGGAAGAAAACAACATCAACAACAAGAACCACAAAACTCAGGAACCGACACATGTGGAAGAAACATGCACAGACAGAAAGGGCATAAAAAAAACGCAGAAATTTTTTTATCAAAAAAAGAAAATAAGACTATAACATACCATGCTTCAAACTTCGAGTACAAGTCCGGCGAGAGAGCGAGAAGGCAAAAAAAAAAAAAAAAAAAACGATTGCAGCGAAATCTGCGAAGCGCCGGAGTCGAGGAAGAGGCAAAAAAGCGGCCGCGCGTTGCCGAGAGTCGTCGAGAGCAAAAGAGAAACGAGAGCGTGCGCGTGCAGCCTCTACAAAGAGAACAAACGAACATACTAATTACTAGGGTTAAGGAACCAAACAACTTACTAAGTAGTACGATTAGTGACTCTCTAATTAATTACGCCCACTAATGATTACGCTACTATGACTAGGGTAGAGAGCTCAATTTTGAAACCTCGTTCAAAGATTAAACTCATGATCACAAAATTAAAATTAAAAGAGTAATTTCATTATTTTTTTAATAATTATATATTTTATATTTTTAAAAAACATTATAATTATTTCTCATGTAAAATGATAAATTACAATGGCAAGTTTGGGATTATTTTGATTATGATTGTAGTCATTGAGTTGGTATTATTTTAACTACAATGGTATATTTTTGTATTATTTTGAATTATTGTGTTAATTATATTATGATTTTGTACAATCAATTGCTTGATTTTGTGTTTGTATCATCATATGATGTGACATGTCCCATTACTCACATTACACATATTTATGATGATTTGGAATAATTTAAATCAAATACTTGATTCATTGATGAACCTTTTTCATGAACGAATGGATTCTAATAATTTTTTGTTAGTTTTGGCATAAATATATTTGCCCATATACATGATAATTGCCCTTTTCAACTTTTTTACCACTTGATTTTAATTGGGATCATTTGTAATCTAATGGATAAGCATAATAGGTAATTAAATGAGGTGCCAATTAAGACTACCTTAATATGTTCACACATAATGCTAGTCACTTAACATTTTTAATCTCTAACATTAGTTTACATTAAGGTGTAGGTTACTTTTTTTATTTTAACTCTAACAAAGTTACGACACATTAACCTAACATTCTAGGTATAGACATGTGTCTACATCAAGTGTCAAATTAACATTAGTTTTACAGTTATTAACCTAAAAATCATTTAAGTTAGTTTTGTGTTCAAATTTAACTAAATCCTAAACTATTGACGATTATGACAACCCATCAGGACAAAGTTCTAGCATAAAGTTTCATCATCATGCAACATGTTACATGATGATGCAAAAAACAAAAGCTTCTTCATCTTTAAATCACCAGGTTACCCACTTGGTTTGCTAGTTGATGTACATTCATTTTCACATCATCGTCTTCATGCTTGCATTTGCTTTATTATTAGTTGTTTGCGATGTTTATCGTTCGTTTGTCTTCAAATTGTCTACACACTTGGTTTGTTGTTCATTATGTGCTCATCTTCACATCATCATTTTCAAATCTACAATTGTTCTACAATTAGTTGTTTGTTTTGTTTATTGTTCATTCGTCTTTAGATCGCTGTGCATTTGGTTTGATGGTTGTTGTGCACTCATCTTCACAATGTCGTTTCAATTTTCGTATCAATTGTTTGTAGCAATAGCAAGCATTTGTCAATGCAATGGACACCGACAATGAACTTGTAGTTGGTTTCTTGTTTTGTTAATCTTGTTATTGCAAAGTTTATGTTTTCATATTGAACTACCTGCTTCATTTTCAAGTTTTATGTTGAATGTTGGTTGGTTTGTGTCCCAAGATCACATGTAGCTTGAAGTTGTTGCCCATAGAACTTGGTCACTAAGTGAAGCCAAGGTTGACCTCCTAGTTTTCCATGTTTGTTTTGATAAAGTATGATGATACATGTTGGTTCAATAACTTCCAAATGAAGAAGTAGACTTTGTTTGCCATTATTAATCGTTGAAGGCTTTTATTTTGAAAGTAGGACACACACTACAAGATGTTTATGCCAACAAAGGTGCAAGTGGCTTGTGCCTTTTACAAGTTTGCACAAGGTTGTAATCCACTAATTTGTTGTGAACTATTTGTTATGGGTTGACCAATTATTTCACTTGTTTTGAGAGAGGTCATCACAACATTCAATGTTGTTTTCAAAAAAATTATCACTTGGACATCTGGAAATGAAATGGAGATGGTTATGCAAGAATCTTTGTGGTTTCCCAAGCATCAAGGAGGCCATTAATGATACATAGTCTTCTAACTCCAAACTTAATTGAACTTTTTGTGAAAATTACTTTTACCACAAAATAAGAAGGTACAATGTTGTTTGTCAAGCAAAGATGACCAAAAAAAATTCACTAACATTTTTGCGGGTCTTCCAAGAAGTGTCAATGATTCCAAAATGTTTAAAAGGTTCGTAACTTATTACTTTGTTAAATCTCAAGGATTTTTCAATGTAGACAAAGGTTAGGAAGCTTTTGTTGGACTTTTATGTTAGGATATAAAAGGTATCCCCTATTGTCCTAGTTGATGACACCACACATAAAAGGAGATCACAACCTCCTTGAAATTTTGTACAACAAAAAGCACAAGTGAGCTTAATCTATTGTTGAAAATGCCTTCGGCATAATGAAAAAGACATTTCATGAGCTTCAAGGGAAAATATAAATGCACATTAACTTTGTTGTCGATTTGATCGCCTATCGTTGCTTGTTGCATAACCAACTAATACATTGTCGTGAGATATATGTGGAGCGGATCTTAACTGTGTTGGATGAAAAAAATATTACTACTCAAAAAGGTGTTGCAACAACTGAAGATGGAAAACTTTTGGTGAACAACAATGTGCTAAGCTTGAAATGTATATAAGACAACAAAGAAACTTGGTTTGAACAAAAACATTGTACAAACACATTCTACCCTTGAAGTTACAACATTATTTCCATGAAGTAGAAATAACACAATGTATTTTTTCATGATTTTTTTATGAACAACTATCTATTTAAAGGTATTGAATTCCCATACTTGTTGCTTTGTTTTTTGAAGTCATGGTAAGTGACAAAAAAACTAAAAATGAAAGGTTCAAATTGAAATTGAAGTAAAGCTAGATGTGTTCTCCATCAACTTTTATGTTCTTACCCTTTGCAATATTTGTGTTCATGTTTTCTACAATCATGGTTATTTCAATCATTTTCTATGTTTTTGTCTTCTACAACAAAGTCAAAACTAGTTGTTGGTTTGTGTTTTGAGTACATGATGCCCATTATTTGAGTCAATCCAAATATGGCTTGGACCATAATTTGTGTATATTATTGATTTCAACATCTTTGGACTTGAAGTAGTCAATCTACATAATGTCTAACTTGAAATAGTCAATCTACTATTTTTGAAACTTCTCTTGAGTTTGTATATGTTGTTGGAGTCAATTTCCAAGCTAGTAGTATGCATCAATTTAGTGGATGATACCAACATCTTATTCCCCCATTGAATTTCATTCAACATGCTATTGAAAACTACAAATGATTTTCTTTTGATTCTTGTGTTACCAAAAGCTCCTCGAACATCAAAAGGCAAGGGTTTGATGATTCTTACTAATTCATCAAAATCCTTATCAAGTGAGGTGTCTTCCCCAATAATCTCATTCGTATAATCTTGAAATGCTCCTACTAGAATCAAATGTTCTTGTGTGCTAGGAGTGTTTGTTACCTTATTGCTTGCATTTGCCTTTTTTATGCCAATTCCTACTGGAGGCATGTATACTATTTTGTTGCTTGCATTTTCTTTTGTAGTTGCCGATGGTGTAGAAGACTTTAACAATCCTCTCTATTTCCTCGAGATGAAATTGGGAGAACTAAACAAAATTGTTTTGTTTTGTTTTAGTTGCATAAATTGAACTTCAAACACATGCTCATCTAGTGCCATAAGATTGTGAACATACGAAGGATAGAGCATGGGATGGCCCCCCATGAATGAATCGATCATTTCATACATTGTTTTGTTATAATGACAAAACACATTCAAGTTTGTCTTTTCTTGCAATGTCAAATCCCAGTACCTTGTGTTATTTCCCATTGAAGCAATGTAATAAAAAATGCGCTTGAAGTCTTCATAGACTACCTTCCATTTGTCTTTGTAAATAACAATATTTTTTGGCAACAACAAATGCCAATTGCATTCATTGAAATTGCAATTTTCGACCACTTACAACTTGTAACATTTTCAAATTGATCTCTCATATCAACCATGTCCAATCCTACAAGGTATTCTTTTCGCTTTGCTTGAATTAATGCCATCACTTCTTGATACTCCCAATTTGGCTAACGAGATTTTTTTGCATTATTTAATTTAGAGGTGGATTTAGACTTTAGTTCAAGAGCAACAACACTCTTGGACCTCATATGGATCCTACCCCCTCTACCTTGTGCTCTACCTCCACCTTTTGGTCATGCTTCTACATTTTCCTTCTCAAATGCATGAGTTTCCAAACCTTCTCCATATACAATTTAGTGTTATTGAATTTGATTTGATGCTAATGAAATTGAATGAACCTAATGAACTTGAAATGTTTAGGTACCTAGATTCTCTACATTTCTCTGTCTTTTTTTTTTAATATACATTTTTTTGATCCATTTGCAGAGGCGATGTTGTAGTTAAGACTCGTTGGCGATGGCGTACATGTAGTTGCATTGTAGTTACGAAGCTTTAGCAATGGCATTCTTGTAGTTGTGTTGTTGTCAATAAGCTTTGGCAATGGTGTACATGTAATTGCATTGCAATTAGGAAGTTTTAGTGATGGTGTATGTGTAGTTGCATTCTAGTTCCATTAGAGCTTTGTTGAAAAGCTCTAGTGATGGCATTTGGATTTCACAAACAATATAAGTTTTTGAAGCTTTTAATTTACCATAGACTTACATGGTCAATTTTGGGTTAGACAATTTAACATGCTTGCATAATGTATTTTTTTTTTACTTTGGGTGACATTTTACCACTCTCTGTTAGTTTACTTCTTTTGTTAAAAATGCATTGCCATTGAGTGCCATGTTAGATGCCACATCATCCTTAATGATAACCATAACATCAAGTGTGGATGTTAGTATTTTAACATTTTCTTGAAAAAAAATTACCACTACTTTAACAATAGGTGTGAACATAGCCTTAACTTTAACAAGGAGCTAGGTAGCTTATTTATTAAAGCTCCTTGGGTAGTTAGCCCACATAACTACTTAATGAGGTCTACATGATTAAATATGGGGGGTTTGAAAAATGGTTACATAGGCTATTTATTAGGTACCTAACCAAGTAACATATACCTAAGTATTTAATAGGTAGCTTACTTAACCTACCTAATTGCCTATTAAAGTTCTTTAAATAGGTTAAATAGACTAAGTAAGAAAACTAGGTAGTTAGAATAGGTAGGCTAGGTAGTTAACTTGATAAGGTAACTACATTTATAGGTTAATAACCTAGTCAATAATAGTTAAAGTAGGCTACCTAGGTGGGTACATATTGCTTGAGTAGGTAAATCAAATGTTCAACTATTATGATAATGTTCATCCATTTTTGAAAATGTGGTTTCTAAATTGGATGAGTGAAGGAATGGTGAGAATGTGATGATAGTAAATTCAAAATTTTAATTACTAACATTAAAATTGAAATCTAGTTGTGATCTTTTGAACTTACATAGTTGCAAATTAATTGACATTTCAATTGGGCCAATGACCGTGGATAAATTACAAGCCCATTTTCAACCAATATAAACAAATTAAAATTCATTTTCCTTATGTTCATTCTCTTTTTGTATGCTCAAACTCTTTTTCTTTTTTATATTTCTACAAAATCTTTAAATAGAGTCCATTCCCCAAATTGCTTTATTATTCATTAACCAATTTTCTTAACATTTAAATATTATTTAAGTATTTGGCTTTTATGCAAATGACAAATAATCATGAAGTTGCATCATGCTTCATCATACATATGCACAAAAATCACAATTATAGGTGGGTCATGTTCAATCATTATCCTTATATATATATACACCTTTTAAACATGGGTCAATTTATTGGATTCTATTTCATGTCTATTTTTTCAAATTATAGGTATTTCAAGTTTCAAGTTTGGTTTTTCTTGAGTTTGAAGTTCAATTTTTCAAGTTGTATATCAATTTTTTACATTTTAGATATATATTTCAAGTTCACATGGTTTATTTCCATATGTTGATAATCAGCATGCCTAAAACATTGTAAACCATATATGACATTTTTACATCATCCCCTTGTTTTTTAGAAGGATCAGTTTTTAGTGCATTTTTTTATGACCATTTTGGCATTTGTGCACCTTAAATGATATGCTCAATTATGTATCACAAGGTGGAGTGAATGATGTTAAATTAATAAATGCAAAACAACTATCAACAAGTGTGTTGAAAATACCTAAAATAACTACACTAGCCATTTTTAAACCAATTCATGGGCCACTTAAGAAGGGTGCATGTGAGGTAAGATGAGCAAACTAATGAAGGTAAATCATGTGTAATCATAGTCAAATTGAAAGATTTGGAAACATTGATCTTTTTTACAATGCTCCAATTAATGAAAATTGTTAATTCAATAGATGTTAAAGAAGTCCTAGATGGGAACATATGTTTGTCTATTGTAAATGACATAAATGATTCAATCCAAAAGTGCTTTCAAAATGTATTAGGAACCACCACATTGTGGGACCATGAATACATTACTATTGGGCAAGGTGCTATGTGACGGTATTAGTAGCAAATGTGTTTGATGACATTAAAATCAACATATTTTTTCTTAATGTGTGTTTTGTAACTTTTCCTAAGTTTTTTGTTGAATTCATTCAACATCCACAAGGTTTATTGTATTTCAAAATGTACCACCCCTTTCATAATCAAATTTTGTTTGTTATTAAATTTTTTAATTGGTTTACTTTCAACTTGTTTAATTACAATTGCATCTTCACCTAATTTGTCATAACCCTAGCCTTGGGCTTGTGACCAAGGCAAGGGCTTGCAAGGTTGCAGGCTAAAAGGGAAGCCCAATAATGAAAGAAAGTGTGAGGGAATGAGCCCTCACACTCCCAAGGGAGCTTTCACTTTGGAGTTGGAATCTTGGTGGACTCCCAAATTTTCAAAGAGTGATTGTAAGGGTCAAAACCCAATGGATTGAAGAGTTCTTTATACCATTGGAAATATCTTAGAACTTAAATGTCTATAATGAGTTTGCATAACCCATTTGGACATCTGAAACACAAGTTAGGGCCAAAAGAAGGGTTGAGAATCAAATTGACAATTTGACTCCCAACCACTAAAAGTCAACAATCGCCCTAAATTCCTTATATGCAGGTGGCGTGCGACATACCGTTGAAAAGATCTCGACAAGGGTTACAACTTTTCTTCAAACCTCATGTCAATCAAAGGTCTGCACGCAAGGTTATGGGCCCCCAAGTTCGAGCCGTGATGAATCTTGTGATTTCGAGTTTGCCTGTGGTTCATCTTAGCACCAAAAGTACTCCAATTATGCACTAACCTCAACCATAATTGTTTGAATTGATAATATATATTCCTTGGACTAATCCAAAGTTATTTCCCCAACCATAATGTTAATCATAATACCCAGGAACAATGATTAATTACAACTAAATGAATTCATTAATATTTAATCAAATTCACATTATATTAAACACATAGGAACCTAAGCTAAACATTTAAGAACTTATATTATGTTACACACCTAAAAATTTTAAGCTATTTAGGCAAAACTAAAAGTTTAAACTAATTTAAACCACATAACCTAAATTAAAAACATAACCCACCAACTTAAGGTGCAAATGTAAAGGTAGGAATCTAGGTTAGGAACTTCCGCACAAACTTATTAGGATTCATAAATTCATACAAATTTTGTGCAAATTTTGGGTTTTAGATATTCATAGAATTTCATGTTATATTATAAATAATATTTATATGTATTCAATATCTTAAATATTCAAACAAATGAGATTTTATTTTTTTGAATGACATACATGAATGTTCATGTTTAATACTTAAAAATCACATAGTTTTATGCAAAATTACATCATGATAATTGCATGGGTTTGGTCAAAATGTAAACTGAGCATGCTTCACATCTAGACATAAATGGAAAAGACACATCATTCATTTTTTTTTAAAAAAAAAATTTGGGCCATTTTTACAATTAAAAACCTATTGATTTTGCATAAACATATATTTTACAATTTTTTCACAAATTTTATTGAAATTTCATGATATTGGAAGTTTGTGATGTTAGGAACTTAAGTTAATTAAACACTTAAAAACCTAAACTAGGTTAAACAACTAAAAACATATATTGGGCACTTAAAAACCTATGTTTAATTAAAAGTTTAGGCCATTTACTTTAAAACTAATAATTTAGCCCACTTAGCCCACCGATTTAAGGTGCAAATATGAAGGTTTGAACTCGCCATTTCCCCTCACCTCCATGCTTCAACCATTGAACCATTATTCACATAAATGATATAATTTGTCATCGCATGTTATTATCCACATTTGTTTTTAACCAACCTAGGTATTTACTTTAAATATTTTTCTTCCTTATGTTACCTTGTTACCATGCCTTCGATACCTATGTAGCCAAGGATATTAATAGGATACTTATGTGATTTTAAAGCTAATGTAGGCTACCCAAGCCCATGTGTATGCTACCATAGGCTAGGTTCTCAAACTAGTCATAGGTTATTTTTTAAATTAGTGTAAGTTATCCGAAATTATTCCTAAGCTAATGTAAATTACCATAGACTAAATTTTTATAGTTTTCCTTGGTTATTCCTAGGTTAATGTAAATTATTATCAATTATTCTCAAGTTAATTTGTAAACTACCATAAATTAGGTTCCTAGGATATCCTTTGTTATTCATAGGTTAATGTAAACTACTATAGACTATTCCTAGGTTAATGTAGGATATTTAAGGCTATTATTAGGCTGATGGGTTTAAGATTTAAGGTTTAGGATTAATTTTAGTTATTTTAGGCTAGATTTATAGGGCATTTTTGGGATATTTGTAGGTTACCTTAAACTATTTGTAGGTTAATGTAGGCTATATTAGGTGATTCTAAGATTACCATAGGCTAGGTTTTTTAAATTTAATCTTGGGTTATTTTTAACTTAATGTAAAGTATTTTAGTTTATGTTAAGGTACCATAATGTTAATTACCCATAGGACAATTTTAGGATATTATACATACATTATTCAAAATTATTTCACCTTATGTTATTTTAAGGTTTTTTTCCTTAAACTATCATAGATTATTATGCGTTCTGGATGTAGTCGCACTAATAGGAGCCACAAGAACTGTAACGCGTGCTTAGTCTTTCACGTTTAGAAATGGTAATTTAATTTGCTGTTGAAAGTACAAGATTTTTTATATAATAAGGTCTATAATATATTATTGGAACATGTGAATTAATTTGAAAAATATCCAATGAATAAAAACAATTCAAAAACATTCATTAAACATTGTAATGTGTGTTTTTTAACACAAAAAAAAACTTATAAATAGACTTTGAAACTTTTGAAAATTACATATATTTTGAAATATTTTACATAAACATTGACATAATTTTTTTTATAAATTAAGATTTTTGAAGATTAAAATACAATCTTCAAGTTTAGTGTAAATTTAATTGTGTTCATGTTGTTTGTATGGTTGAAGGGACAACATAGCTCATGGTAGCCACAAATGTCATCAAGTGTGAAGATTGGATGGAGACATAACAATTTGAGTATGTGGTTTTGAAGAAGACAAAGGCACCTCAAAGAACAAACACCTAGGCAAATAATGGAATCCCTTCATCTTAACACCATGGTTGCTTGTAAAACTAGTGATTTTGCAACATATAACACATGCAAAAAACAAGTCATTCACGTGATCCCTAGCATAGTATGGAGAAATGTGTATTTTGAATTACCAAAAAAATTATCCAAATTCAACAATTGTGTAGGAGACATTGAAGGACCCTTTGCGTGACACCTTGAAGGAATTGAAAATTGGAAACTCTAATGAAGAGGGGTTGAACAAGGCAACCCTTCAATGTGATGATATGCTAGGATGTCTAAAAGCTATAGATGGTCATGCTTCCAATAACGTCTTAAAAAGAGACATCAAAATATGATGGATACGCGATGGCATGCCCATCCCTAGGCTAGCCACCCCTATCTCTAGCTCCCTTGAACTTGAAGGATCTACATTTGTACCTAATGCATCCTTGGAATCTAGATTGCCTATAGGTGATGGTGGTGAGCAGATGATGACCAATGCAAAGATGTTGTAGAACTAATCCAAAAATATGGCAACCATGGCATCTCGCTATGCTTCCACCTCTGAAATCCGATATGCTTTCATGGTGGGCAAGGTGGAAATCAACAATGAACATAATAAGGAAATCAAAATCAACAACTTGAAGGCAATTAAGGATTTAGGGGTTATATCATAACATGAATTTAAAACACATGTTAGACATACTTTGGACCTGTAACTAGAAGTCTCCTTGCCAGCCATGTGCAGCTAAATCATGGTCCCCAACCATTTGATATGTGAGGTCCATATGCATCCTTTGTAGGAAATTAATGAAGATAACTACAATTTGAAACAAATGTATAAACTTGGACTATGTGTAATCAAACCTCTTCACGAGGGGTCTCCATTTTCTATTTACCTTACCAATCCCCCATTCCACCTACACTCGAAACCTTGCATGCATTTTGTTGTATGTATCTTGGGTAACATTTGGTGCAAACTTTCGTTGCCCTATCCTTCGCATGATAAACATTTCTTCACCCATATAACATGGATCTTTTAGTAGGTATTCAAAGTACTCATCCCCATGGGTGAAATATTGATGCCAATTTTGGTACACATTCAAATGCCATAAAATGTTCACATCATAATAGGAGCTTCGGTAGTTCAGGTCTAGATAGAAGAACAACATGTGACCGTGTTGTTCATTGCATTTATATTTTTCCACCAATGAAACCATGTGATATGTGTTTCATTTTACAATGGTTTGTGGATATTGTTTAAAATGTTGTCAATGAACCCAATGCAACCAATAAACTGTCACAAATGTGTACCCAAGGACACCTTCTCCTCAACTATGGGCCATTGGATCTCATTACTAAGTGCATTGTTGATGCATGATGCAATGAACAATGCATCATGCAGATTTAGACCAATTCCACATGAATGTGTCATACTTAATGATGTTGTCATGCTTCATGTAAATAATGAAATTAAGGAAACTTTGTTTAAGTGTCAACTTGGATGGTTTGCTTGATATAATTAGTACCTCACTTTGTTTCATGCAAGACAAAAAAAAAGAAGATTTGAATTCCCTAACCCTAAAAGTAGACCCTAAAAACCCCTAAAATCAAAACCTTAATGAACAATTTGCCAACATTTTACACATCAGACCTTAACCCTAAAAAAAATCCTAAGAACCCTTAGATTCAAAACCATAATGAATAATCTACTATCAATTTAAAAACTAAACCCTAACCCTAAACCTTAACCTTAAAAATAGACCTTATAAACTTCTAGACTCAAAACCCTAATGAACAATTGTGCCCAATTAAAATATTAGACCTTAGCCCTAAACCCTAAAAAAGACCCTATAAACCTGTATACTCAAAACCCTAAGGAATAGTTTGCCACCAACTAAAAATTCACCTTAACGTTACAAATAGACCTTATAAACCTATAGATTCGAAACCCTTATGAACAGTATGCACCCAATAGAAAAACCATGACCTAACCTAAAAAAAAACCTTATAAACCTTTAGACTCAAAACCCTAATGAACAATTTGCCACCAATTTAAAAATCAAACCCTAGCTTTAAACCCTAGCCTTAAAAATAGACCTTATAATCCTCTAGACTCAAAACCCTAATGAACATTTTGCCACCAACTAAAAATTTAGACCCTAACCCTAAAAATAGACCCTACAAACTTTTAACCCTAAAGGTTAAATGAAAAGCTTTTCTTTATTAAAAAAAAATCAAACCTTCAAGATGAGATTATAATTTCACTAGTAGATTGTGCATGGGCCAATATTGTTGGGACCACTAGAGTTGCCAATTCATCAAACTTTGCCAAAGTGAAGTTGGTGAAGGATTTGAAAAGATGTGGTGTGATTCACATTGTAGTCAAAATGTTTTGAACACCAATTCTTGCATCCATGGATTGCCCCATCCCCTCCTCAATCTCATGTGATGTGAAAAAATTGTGGGAGTTGCAAGCAATCATCATTCAATGGAAAATAACCATATCGTCTTCATCCATATCCTCCAATATTTCTTCATCACTTGAGGTAGAGGTGAAATTGATTGGTATTAAAAGAGGAATGATTGCTAGAAGAGGAAACATGGCTGTCATGTGAGGAAGACATTTGAGGAAGACATCTTTGGTTTCAAATGAAAACGAAGAGAAATTTTTTTGGGACAAGGTCTTCGTTATATAACCCTCGTGAAATTCTAGGTTACATGGATGAATTCTACATTTCACCTAGTTTAGAGAAAACCTCAAAACTAGCTTTCTAAACATGGAATTATCATTCATTTGCATCCATGTTGCCCATTTAAAACCCTAGCTTGACCAATAGCCAATTGCCAATGTTAGTAGCCAATAACCACTGGCCAATGGCCATAGCTAGTAGAGTTTAGCAAATGGTCAAGAGTTAATAGCCAATGATCAATGGCCAATAGCCATGGTCAATAACCAATAGCCAATGGTGATGGCCAATAGCCATGGTCTATAGCCAATAGTCTATGGTCAATAATCAATAGCCATAGCTAGTAGGAGTTTAGCCAATGGCCAATAACCAATAGCCATAGGTCAATAGCCAATAGCCAATGTTAGTAGCCAATAACCAATGGTCAATAGTTCATAGCCATAACTAGTACCCAATTCTCAATGGCCAATAGTTCATAGCCATAACTAGTACCCAATTCTCAATGGCCAGTAAGCAATTGCCAATGGTGAAGAGCAAATAGCCATAGCTAGTATAAAACCGAGACAGGGGATGAGAGGCGGGCCCAACTCCGGATTACTTTACGAATAACTCTATTGACAAGACTCCGAATTATTATTTTCTATAACCGTTAGACTTATCCATAAAGTAAGAAAAACACAGCACCAAAACCCTGAGTTTGGTCATACACAAGGTGAGATCAAAATAAAAATTGGAAAAAAGTACATTACATTAGCATTCAACTCAGAAAACCATCAAATTTGGTGGTAAACTGAGTTTCATCCTGTCTTTCCTTTTTCCAAACCATCAAATTTGGTGGTAAACTGAGTTTCATCCTGTCTTTCCTTTTTCCAAACCATCAAATTTGGTGGTAAA
>Ga0209208_10008546_pt1 | contig 13631 bp, 17 predicted proteins | sample S1TSphfallax_3_FD_187694 | JGI IMG/M metagenome (GOLD analysis project Ga0209208, IMG submission 187694) | Host-associated microbial communities from peat moss isolated from Minnesota, USA - S1T2_Fd - Sphagnum fallax MG (SPAdes) (version 2) | ecosystem: Host-associated > Plants > Peat moss >...
CAACTTTTGCCACAAATTTAGCCAAACTAGTCGAATTTACATTAGAAAATCACAGAAAATCATTTTTTTCTAAAATAATAATGTTGCTAATTTTGTGGTAAAACTCGCCAAATTCTTTGATATCACAAAATCGATTTTTTTAATAATCTATAGGATTCTGACTATACTTGAAAGATTCATTTTAGTAAGTACTTCGTATTTTGGGCAATTTTTTGGTAAATTGGTGAGAATTCCGAAGCCCAACCAAAAGCGTTGATCAGAACGGCGAACGCCGGCCTTGGTTTAGCCATTCTCACCCCCCTGGTGGTAAAAATCAAGAATACGGTGGCGAAACCTCGTCTTTGGTTTAGCCGATCGCATCCCCTGGTGGCAAAAAGTAAAAAACGTTTGCGAAAACTTGGTCTTGGGTTTAGCCGATCTCACCCCTCGGGGATTTAAAAACGGTGGCGAAACCTGGTCCGAGGGTTTCGCCAGCCGGAAGAGACGTACAAGGCTTGTCGAACGGGGCGAAGGAGACGAAGTCCCCTTTTTGTGCGTTCCTTTGTTTGTTGCTGGAGCGTGCGCGCGTACCCTGCTCGTCTTCTTCTTGCATCAATCCGCACAGATCTTTCACCAAATCGCGTCGAAAGCTTGACGATTGCATTGGAAATTCCATTACGAATCCAACGATTACAGGTGTGTGCAACTACCCTCAATTTTCGAAACTATTAGTGCCGGTTTTTGAGAAGTCCTTGTACACAGACAGTCGTGTTCCAAAGCCTTGCTTGATTGGAAATTCGTTTCGTGGTTTTGCTTCGTTTGAGAATTAGTGTGTGTCTGTTTGTTTTCTTTCTTCTCTTGCGGCGACTGATTTTCGCCTTCGTTCGGTGTGCTGGTATGATGGACTTCGACTCCTTTTTCTCTGAAGCAGTTCTTCATGCGATTGCGATTCTTTTGGCCTTTTTTTACAAAGCGATCCTGGTTGCTGTTCTTAATGTTTGCTTTCTTTTTCGGTTCAGAGTTCTAGGTGTTTTGCAGTGACTGGTGACCTATTTGCAACAGAAATGTCTTTGTACAGTGCGAGTTTTTTCCTTTTTCCCTTGTGTGCGGACTCGTGGTTTCAGTCGAGACGAGTCTGATTCTGATTGTTGCAGCTCCTCGTGTTAGTCACGTCTGATGCAAATCAAGTGATGTTAGTCACGTCCGTTATCAGCGATGCAGAGGATCGCCTTCTAGCGCATCACCTGATTGCGGTAATGATATGCGCATCGCCGATAGCGGAAATGTTATTTCCCGTCTCTAGTTCTCCTAGCTTCGTGGTTTTGTCTGACCTGACGACGAAGAAGGGGAGGGTTTCTGATCCTAGGGATTTATACTGAGCGCATGCTTTGCAGTTTTGTAGGAAAAATTAGTTTGATCGAACTGTATCTGTTAGCAAGCCACATAGACGGCAGCTCTGTTCCAGCATGAATTTCAATGTGCCCTTGCTTGCTTGGTGGGAAAATTGACTTGCAAGTTTTGGAGTCATGTGTAACGCAAGTCACGAATGTTTATGTCAACTTGGGAGGCAGGCTGTGGAAGAGTTTTTCGTCACAGTAAAATGCTGTGCATGTGCATGCTTGCTTTAGAGTGTATTCTAACCAATTCCATTGTACAATCAGCTGATTCTCTATGCCAGGAGGAGTCTGATTATGTATGGATTCGTGTGGGAGATGAACACTTACTGCTTGAGAGTGCAGTTTGTCCTTGCTGTAGATCTTACCGGTGATCTTTGCTGCCAGTGATTAATAATCTATATTGTAACTGATGTTTGCTTCTTGGAGTAGACTAGATTTGCATCTGGAAACACATCTGCTTAAGTTATGGAAGTCTACTGCTAGATAGTTACAGGAGCTACATTGACCAGAGAAAGATCTAGATGGACAAGCAGAGGGCATTTACCAATGTGAAGAACAGCTTGAAATTCTTTCTCCTCTTCCTGATGTCTATTTTGCTGTTGATGGGTGAAATGCATGAGAGTTTCAAATCTGCTCATGGAATACAGTGCAGTGAGTGTGCTCGACAGATGAGCATGCTTAGAAACAAGGAATGCTGCCAATCAAAATGTCAAAAGGCTTTGAATTTGCATGTTTCAGAAGATGCTTGGTAACAAGTGCAACTGACTCAGGTTAAGATCACATTGTTTGACTGAACCCATTTGATTTCTGCAGGACCATTTGACATATTTGGAGGAAACGGAGCATGATACTATCCTCAACCTCAAAGAGAGGCAGCCATGTCTGTGTCAATGAAAAATGTTGATGCTGCATTTCAAGGAGTTGGACAAAAGCCGTATCCTTTTTGCTGCAGCACAGCAGTGCTGTTTGATTGCCTCCTGTCTGTTATAATCCATGTTACTCTGTTTAAGGGTATCACTTGGATTATCAGGTGCATAATCCTCATGTCCATTTCACACTGTGATTTGCCCATACTCACCCACTTCCTATCTCTCCTACTCATCATGCTGACACAATGATTTATTGGTGTATGGAGTTTCTGCTCCATTTATTGTTTCTCTCTTGTCATCAATAAGATTTTCTCTTCTGGGATCTTTGTTGAGGTTAAAAAAGTCCTAGAATTTTATGTGAGTAGATATTAAGGTATGATTGCTTAGAAGCATTATTTTCATCAATTGCCTCCTCCATCTTGTTCTCTATTCTATTGTTCTATTGGGCTCTATAAACCACAGGGCTGTGAGTAGCAGTCTTAAAGCAAACTGCAATGCCTCTGTTGTGGCATTGGTATCAGAGACAAAACCATAGCCTTCTTTCAGCTCAAACTAAATGGCACAGATTCCATGCATTTGTATCTTTGACTTGGATTGTAGAGGGATGGACATCTGGCGCATTGAGAATTTTAAGCCAATACCTCTCCCAAAGTCTTCCTTTGGCAAATTTTACACCGGAGACTCCTACATCATTCTACAGGTAATTGTTTTAACAAAGATCTGGTAGGTGTATGAGCAAGACAGTGTTTGTGTTCAGAATATTTCAATCAAATGCACTATCTAGGCTCCATACTTAATACCTCATGGAAAAGGTTTGGGATTGGCAGGATGGTTTCATTTTTGGCGAGGTTCTTTTTCTATCATGTCACTTTAGTAACTGATGTCATCTTAGCTGGGTGTGGAAACAGACAACAGCTTTGAAAAGTGGAGCGTTCCACTATGATATTCACTTCTGGCTTGGAAAAGACACAAGCCAGGTATTTTTCTCTTGCAGACAATCATGCACCTGTTCTTCCTGGGATCAATCATAAAACTGCAAAGTGTGACATTCTTTATGGTGAAGTCAGGAAGCTTGATCTAGTATGCGAGTCGCATATGCATTTTACTCTTATGTTTTGCTTGTTTAGGGTTGCTTAGGAGTTGTAATTGCATTGACCTTAAGGGTGTTTGTTCTATGTAACTTCTTTGCAGGATGAGGCTGGTGCAGCAGCTATTAAAACTGTAGAGCTTGATGCGGCCTTAGGAGGCAGGGCAGTGCAGTTCAGAGAAACCCAGGGCCATGAGACAGACAAGTTTTTAACCTATTTTAAGCCTTGCATCATACCTTTGGAAGGTGGTGTTGCCTCAGGTTTCAAGAAAGTAGAAAGTGAAAAGGTTGAACCTCGCCTCTTTGTTGTCAAAGGCAGGCGTGCTGTTCGAGTAAACCAGGCATGTTCTTTTAATCTTTCACTATATTCCATCCTATTGGTCATGTTTAAACTTGCAGTTTGCAAAGCTCACCTTCCCTCCTCAGATTACTTGGTGATATAAGTATGTGCTTGAACCCTGCTGATCATTCTTGGCTTCTCTGCAAAATTCAGATGTCTGTCAGGCTGTGACTTACATTGCAAGTTTAGCCACCTTGAGTGTTGTTAGCCTGGGCTAGAGATTTATGACAAGCACCACTGTCCTATGTACTCCCGCTGATCTGCTGTAGGAGTGATCTTTGGTTCATAAATCTGATGACTCTTGAAGCTCAATAATGTGAATGCCTAATGCAGAGAGCAGTTACAAGTGCTCAGTGTTTAAAAGGCTTCTGAGATGTTTCGAATCAGCAAGATAACAACAGATAATGTGTGAGCAGGTGCCATTTTCACGCTCTTCACTCAACCACGATGATGTCTTTGTACTGGACACAGCATCCAAGATTTTCCAGTTCAATGGTGCTAATTCCAGCATTCAGGAAAGGGGAAAGGCCTTGGAAGTCCTGCAGCATATCAAAGACACAGATCATGAAGGCAAATGTGAAGTAATCATTGTTGGTAAGTAAACAGACCAGTGTTGTCAAGCAATTCTTATGGGTGCCAACATCTCTTCTGGATCGTTTTGATGGCTGGTAGACAACAAGGTGCTATACCTGTGAAACATGTTCAGATCAAAATGATCTGCTGAACGACTTTGAGATGTTTGTGGTGTTGTGTCTTCCCAGAATTTTATTCCTGCCATTGTCTTGTTGTGTTGTCCAGAAGTCAGAGAACTCATCGTTTTGATAAGCCTTCTCTTGCTTTGTCAAATCAAGTTACCAGATTTTTTACTCTGTCTTATGTAAAGTGCAGATGATGGAACTCTGGGGTCTGAAGCTGACACAGGACAATTTTGGGGTCTATTTGGAGGCTTTGCTCCACTTGTGAAAAAGCTTTCAGTTGCTGATGATTCTCTTTCTGCAAGGACTCAAAGAAAACTTTTCTGGTAGGTATTCTGATCATTCTGCATGTTTTGCAACTCTGATCCATGAATGTGACTCCTACTAGGGACAATCTGCAGTTCTTCCTAACCTCACATGAACCCGGCTGTTCAAAAGAGCTGGAAATAGAGATTTGGGTGCTGAAAATGGCAGTTATACCATAGGCTCCAAATTATGATTGATAAGGACTGGTCTGTGGTCATTGGCACTAGAAGTGTGGTGGAGGGGAAGATCAAGGAAGTGGAAAGTGCATTGCTGAGGAGGGACATGCTGGACACTAGCAAGTGCTACCTGCTTGACTGTGGATCAGAGCTCTTCATATGGACGGGTCGTAACACCTCCCTTGATCTGAGAAAAGCTGCAATCCAAATTGCTGACGTAAGCTGGCACAGCTGTGCTTCTTAATGATTTGTCTATCCCAAACCTCACTTTTACCAAAAATCATTTATCTTGCAGTAAAGCCAAAATACCTTTGTGTGCAGATTTCAATAAACCTGATCTCAGAAATACTATGTGAAGGCATTGGGGTTCCAGCTCTGTAACCAAGCTTGTTGTCCCTCACTTACAGACTCTTATCTCCATGTCTGTAAACAATATGCAGGAATACCTTTTTGATCAGAACCATCCACAACATACCCTTGTCACTCGTGTGATTGAGGGTTTTGAAACACTGGACTTTCGATCCAACTTTGACAAATGGCCCCTGACTGGCCAAACCCCTGTCTCTGAAGAAGGGAGAGGCAAAGTTGCAGGTATGCAAGATACACTAGCTTAGTGCAACAAACTCTCCTGTAACACAGTCATTGCCATCACAGTACATAAGAATATGTGACAAATGGGCAATTCCCATCATGCAAATTCCACTCAGTTCATTCTTATATTTCAGTGTTTATCTTTGGCAATGGCAGCAATGTTGAAGCAGCAAGGGGTCAATGTGAAGGGTCTTCTGAAGGCTGCACCTGTTAAGGAAGAGGTTCCGGAACTTTTGAATTCTGCTGGGAAGCTTCAGGTTTTCACTCCTTACCTGCACATTGTTCTCCTTACCAATATGGGTATTCTATTGTCAGATTCATGAAGTGAACTGCAAAGCAAACATACTAAGTGTCGGGGTTCATCTTTTAAACATCCTGTAGGCTGGTACATGTGACCATTTAATATGACACAGTTAGAGAAGATCCGAATGCATCTTGAAGTCTCATGAACCGAGTGGTGATTTGATCTTAGTATGAGCTAAGACACTTGGGGTCATCAGAGATGGATGCAAATGCAAGTAAGTGGAATTTAAATGGTTAAAAATTCTGCCAGGAGTTGGAGGTATGGGATACAGTGAAAGATGTTGATGAGAGTTTTGACAGGATGACAACGCTGGGAAAGTTATATTTGGATTTTGTGCAATCTCAGATGTGGAGGGTGGATGGCAATGTGAAGTCAGATGTGCCTCTGGTAGATGTTGGAAAGTTTTATGATAACAGCTGCTACATTGTACTCTATACATATCAAGGCGACAAATCTGACCGCAAGGAGGAATACCTGCTGTGTTACTGGCTTGGTCAACAAGCTTCTCTGGTACTGGCAGTTTGGAATATCCTTAACAGACATTTCAATGTTAAGACATGCAGATTTGCATCCTGTAGTTCCTGAAATGTAGACAATGATGGGAGCAAGGTGTGCTTGTGACATTTCCATTGAGGCTCTGTATCAAGTGAATTTTCTTGAGTGGGTTAGTGGTAGGATCTGGTTCCCTCATGATGGTGTTTGTTAATTTGGGTTTGTACCTCTGGTTGCTATTATTGTTGCAATTGGCAGGAGGACAAGGCAGCAGCTGCAACTCTGACCAATGAAATCTATCTTTCATTGAAAGACCGTCCAGTGCAGGTACTTTTCTTCCCTCAGCCCCTCATGCTTCAATTTTGTTCTCCTACTCTTGTTGGGATTTGTTCCAAGGTCCAGGAATTTCCCAACTAGACTCAGTTTTGGTATCAGCAAGAAAGTTAATGCCTCTGGGGAAATGGCAGGCTCGCATTTTTCAAGGAAAGGAGCCGCCCCAGTTTCTAGCACTGTTCCAGTGTATGTGCATTTTAAAGGTTTGAAAACTATCTGGGCAGCCCTTGAGATACAGAGTGTACTTGCATTAGTGAGCTCCTTGAAAACTTCATGCACCACTGTGGTGGTCTGTGTACTTCCAGTTGAGTTGGATTTCTTTTCTTTGTGAGTCTGACTGAGGTAGATTCTCAGCTTGATGACCCAGAGAGCTCAATATTATCTTTTATTTTCTTTTTTCTTGCATAAACATTGGCCAATTGCAGGGAAGCACAAGTCCAAGTCAAAAGGAGAACAAAGAGAACACAATTATGCTGGTACAGGTGCGAGGTGGCAGTCGGCACATCACACAAGCTGTGCAAGTTGAACCAGTAAGTCAGAAACCTTGAATTGGAGCCTTTGACAACTTCTTTGTTGTAGAGCATTTACGCTAGGGAAAATGTTTGCAATCCAGTCTGAAAAAGAGGTGAATGATTGCTAGTTTGGCTGCACATTGCTATTCTGAGTTACTTCACATATTATGCACCATAGGTGACCGTGAACACAAGATACAGTCGAGTATTGGTGTCACATGTGAGGGAGAAACATAAGTTTTCTCTTGTTAGGAACCTCTAGTTGTCAATGCTGTTTTGCTCTGTCCTATTCTGTCTGTTATTGGTCCTTGAAGCATTTCAGGTTTCCCATGGACATTGGTTGCAGTTCTCTCATTCCTTTTTCAGGGCTTTGGCATGTTGGATTGCAGTTGGCAGTGTCACTTAACTCATCAGATTGCTTCCTCCTACAATCAAGTGTGAAGTTTTACTCCTGGTCTGGCAACTTGAGCACTCCTGAGGATCAGAAGGTTGCCCTGCAAGTTGCTGGGTTTTTGAAGGTCAGAAACTGCTAGTGCAGGCTTTACATATTGGACCTGATCTTACCTGATGACACCAGTGTTGAAATTCACTGAAGTGATGTTGAGTGAGGATGGGAATGAAATGGGTGCACCTGCAGTTCAATATTTAGTGCTGAGCATAAAGCTTGAAGTAGTTGCTTCCATGACTGGTGCATGTATGTGGCTGGTGCAGCCTGGTGTGGTGGCAAGACCAGTCAAAGAAGGTTTAGAGCCTCCAATATTTTGGAGCTCTCTTGGTGGTAAGCGCAAATATCCAAGCCATCGTGAACCAAAAGATGGTACAAAGGACCCTCGGTTGTTTCACTGCAGCCTTCAACAAGGTCAGATGCCATATGTGTCACACTAAATTCATTCACTCTGATGTTCTTGCTTTCTCTAAGCTACTTTCATCATCATCGTTTACTTGCATTTTATGAGTTTGCTTCATTCTTCTTCCAAGTAGCTTGTGTATTCCTGAGGTTCTATTGTCTGAGCTGTGTCATCTCTATTTCCCATTTTTTTTGTTCCTTTGTTGAGATCACTGCAGATTGTAACAAATCTTATTTTGGTGTCTGCTGGTGGGTGGAAATCCACTTAACGTTGATCTGTGTGAGTGCTTAAGCTACATGGAACACCAGGCTCATGAACGTCTGAAGAAACCACACATACGCATACTACTAACACCATCTTTGGTTGGTTTTTGAATGTCTTGATGACATGTGCTTGACACCATTCACAAATGTCTACAATTTCCAGGAACTTTGAAGGTATTTCTTTTCCTTTATAATTTCAGTCAGAAGACTTGTATGTATCTGTCCTTCACCAGCACACAACTGCAACAAAAAGCTTTACTGCCACTCCAGTCAAAGAAATTTCCTTCTGTGCAGCATACTGTTTCACTTCCTACAGCAATCTGCATCAACTAGCAGCATGAGAAGCATGTTGAACTGTAGCAGCATTCCTGAAAGCTGGGAGTTTACAACTATCATACTTGGAACATATTGCTCTTGGATTAGTCTGTGGCGCGTTTTGCTTTATTAACAGACTGATAATATAAACACGCAGGTGACAGAGGTGTTCAATTTCACACAAGATGACTTACTGAGTGAGGATATAATGATTCTGGACGGTCAAAATGCCATACATGTGTGGGTGGGTCAGCATGCCAGCAGCAATGACAAAGTAAAGGCATGGGATATTGCTCAGGTACCACTCTTTCCTTCGCATCAGAAGAGGGTGTTACCTAAACTTGAGTCTCTGTGGGAACTTGTTAGTGATTCCCCAAAATTGTGTGGTCAGCTTCTCCAGATGACACAAGATATGGCTCACTCTAACGTATATTATTTATTCTCCACTGTGAGGTGCCCAAAGACTACTTTGTCAAACACCAGCTGAAAAGTACTGGTCTTAAAGGTCTCAGATGTCTTGAGTGATCTATTTGTGACATGCTGACAAGTGATTCTGGGGACTAGCTTTTCTCCTATTCAAATTGATTAGTGCTGCCTGTCTTCCATCTGGAAAGAAAAGTGTTCCCTTGTCTATTTGAGTTGTTGTCTTGAATTACTGCTTAATCCTGCATTGGAAACAATGGACGCAGAAATACCTTGAAAGGGCTGCTGGTTTGGAGCTGGCATCACGAGATACTCCAGTGTTCAGAGTATTGGAAGGAAATGAGCCATCATTTTTTACCACATACTTCTCATGGGACCCCAGCAAGGCAATTGTGAGTCAATTGTAATTTTTAGTCACTTGCAAGTGTTGAAAAGGCACTGTTGTGATGAAGGTAGATGGAACAACCAATAAAATAGAGTTAGTCTAAAATTCAGAGTTCCAATTGTAGCACTCTGGAAAGTAATTAACTTTCCAACACAGATCAGCCAGGAACCAGACTCAGACATAAACATGCCTTTACTAAATTAGACAGCAAGCCTTTTACAGTCAAATACCTTGGGAAAATGATGTCCTTCAAGGAGCCAGAGTAAGAACCATAGTCTTCACATAGCTGTGGGATGGGCATATGAGAATCCCTGTGTGCACCAGTCTGACTTCCTTGGCTCCACATCGGTTCCTACAATGGTATCTGTAGCAAAGAGGAAGACAAGATGCTTGAAGGGCATTCTGGATTCTTAAAGTGCTAGTATTTGCTTCAAGAATCTCAATATCCATGAACTTTTGCAGGTAGGTGGAGATGCTTACACAAGAAAGCTTGCAGCACTGCAAGGGCGGCCAGCTCTCATTGAGGTAGAAGAAGTTCCTGTAATTGGTCTGTTCTACAGTGCACTTGTTCAAGAGAGCTCAGATTATATGAGGCACCAGGAGCATGGTCTCCAGATGGATTCAGTCTCCTCATTAACATCCAGGGCTGCATCTTCGGCAACTTATAAAATATTCATCAATCCCTTGTCTAAAAACCTCAAATGTATTGTGGTTGATCATACAGAACCCCTTGAGTTTCCACCACATTGTCCTGAATGGTGAATATGGCAGTGCATGTGACATTTTGTTATCAATACTGCAGAACTCCAAGAGGCGCATGTCTAACTTCCCATCTGGCTCCGAGGTTACTTCCACTCAAAGGGCAGCAGCTATGGCAGCTTTGACACCACATTTGACTTCTGAAATCCCACAGCCCTTATCATCTCCAGCTCCAGGAACTCCCAAGACTGGCGGTTTTCATCGAATGCAAACATCTAGTAATTCTCAGAGGGCTGCAGCTATGGCAGCTCTGTCCTCAGTCCTGGGCACCCCAGCCACCCCTCCCTCTTCAAATCATGGTGACCTCTGCTTTTCACACACTTCTCTGCCTTCCCTTGTTTTGAACTGATTTGTGACACACAGCTGACCTGGAGTTCAAAGAGTTATTTTATTGATGTCATTTACATTCAGGCCATTGGGTTCAGTTCATGCTTTCTATTTCTTTGTTCAAACTGATTTTGCATGTAGTACCAACTTCTGAGCAACTTCTTCCCCTAACAGCAGAGCCCTATCGTAGCATAGAACTGGAGTTCTCACTCATCATGTGGGCACCTTTTCCAGCTGAGGATGACTGGATAGCTGTTCCATCTCTAGTTTCAAAAGTGGATGCACTGGGGGACTCGGATACTCTGTTTGAATCAACAAGTTCAAAATCTGAAGATGGAGGTGAAGAAAATGAAGAGATTTCAGAAGTTTTTGGCTATGAGCGTTTGAAAACTTCTTCTACAGACCCTGCTCCTAAGATAAACCTCAAGAGAAGAGAGGTAATTGTTGCACCTGTTGCAGTGCTGTGGTGTGTTGTCCTAGAAAAGTGGTTCATAAAACTCTCTTTTAATAAAGGGCAATGTTCAATGTCAATGCCTGCACACCTTTGAGAACCCAAGTAGTATTATCCTATCCTCCAGATCATGAAGAACCCAGAAGTGAATGTTGACTCAGTAAATTCTGCTGAGAAAACATAGTGTCTAGAGCAACAGAATGACTAAAGCAAACCCTGTTTGTGTTTACTTCCTGAATGAATGACGATGTGTTCCACACTGGCTGCTTGTGTTCACAGGCTTACTTGTCCTCTGAAGAATTTGAAAAGCTGTTTGGGATCACTCAGACACAGTTTTATGAGATGCCCAAATGGAAGCAGGATCAGCGCAAAAAGGTCCTTGACCTTTTCTAGCTTTCTTCAGAGCTTGATTGAATCACCTCAGGATGGATTGCAATTTTGAGTAGGGCATCGTCATCAATAAGCAGTGACTTGTTATCATTTTAGGTAATCAATGTGTCCAAACCTCTGATGTGATTTGCTGGTATAAAGCTTTCTGATGTGTCAATCTGTTTCCACTGTCACCTTTACTGAGATAACTTGAGTTTCTTGGACACAACATCCAGCTCTAGTCTGTGAGGTGTGGCATCATACTCTCTACTCCTGTCTCCATCCCCTGCATCTTTTCAATTTTCTCTGTTTTGCTTTTCATCAGTAATTCAGTATTTCAGTTCTTTCTTGTCTACTTTTCTGCTGGCTCACTGATCTCAATCAACTCCTTTCATTCCTGCAGTTCAGAAAAGCACTGAGGAGGGAGCTTCCCCTTACAACTCCTTTCATTCCTCCTTGGTGCAAATATTTAGGAATGTCACAGTATGAGATCTCTTTCACTCTACAAGTAACTCTTCTTCCGTGCACCCTGGTTCAAGTTTATGGTCATAATCTTTCACTACAGATATACTTTGTTGATAAGGAAGGCATTTGTACTGCTTTTTGCACGGTCTTGGATAATATAGCTCATTTGTTGGCTGTGCCTGTAAGGAAGAGACTTACAGACTAATGTAGTTTTCATTTGGTCACACATTTTGAGGAATGCTCACTAGGTGTTATTGTTGTGAACTACAAGTCCATTTTTTGGGAACTTCATGGAACAGTTCCTATTACTTTGTTAATGAGGAAGACATCAGTACTGCGTTTTTTTGCCATCTTGGACAACAATATAATTCATTTGTTTGGCTCTGCCTGTAAGAGAGAGAGGCTGTGGAATGATGTTTTGATTTGGTCCCACATTTTGAGGAATGTTCACAAGGTGTTATTGTGAACTTTGAATTCATTTTTGGGAAATCCATAGGACAATTCCTATTAGGTACGTTGTCAATTAGGACAGCATCAATATTTCTTTTTTTGCACTGTCTTGAACAATGTAGCTCATTTGTTGGGTGTTCCTGTAAAGGGAGAGACTATGGAATGAGGTAGTTCTCATTTGGTCCCTCAGTTTGAGGAATGTTCACTACGGGTTGCTGTGAATTGTGAGTTGATTTTGTGCGAAAATCACGGAACATTTCCTATTAGGTACTTTGTGAATGATGAAGGCATGAGCACTGGCTTTTGCACTGGCTGTCTTAAACAATATAGCTCATTTGCTGGCTGTGCCTGCACGTGAGAAATATATGTACATTGCATTCAGCCCCCACATTTTGAGGATTGTTTATGAAGTGTTGCTGGGAATTATTAGTTTCATACTTTTGGGGAACTTCATGGAATAATTCCTATTACTTTATTGTTGAGGAAGGCATCAGTACCAGGTTTTTCTTTTGTCAATTTTCTGACGTAGCTACACTAGCAATCATCCACAAGAGGAATTAGCCAAATTTGGTTGCTAGTAGGAGAGGAAAGTAGAAATTTTCAATGATTTTGCTATACTTTTGTGACCTACTGGAACCTATTGCCTAAATATGACAACCTGCTAGAAAAGAGGAGGGATCTTACATGTACTCCTTGAGAGTGTACATGAAATCCTGTGTACTTATAGATGTAAGATCTCTCTCCTTTTAAGTAGTAGGTGTAAGAACCCTCCCTTGTGATTTTTGTATGTCAAGTTCATGGTAATGGTCATCTTGAGCTCTGCAATGAGTAAAACCCATTGGTAAGAGAAACTCCCAAAATGTGGGAGTGTGCCTCAATTATCACCTTGTCCTAGGCCCCTTATTTTAAGAATGCCCCTCACCTTGGTGCTTTATCCTACATGTAAAAAGCTAACCTATTTTTTTCCATTGAACTTGCAAGTAACTCCCTAGGTAAGACTTTCATGTGTGTTGGGAAGCATGTTACACCTTTGTAAGGTGCCCTTGACAGGTCCATTCTCAACTTGGAACAATACCCAAAATAGGGTCAATTTTTTATTCAATGAAAGGGCAAGGCCATTATGCATTTGTTTGTTTTCAAGCACAGGGAACTCAAGGTATTGTCCTTGTTTCCCATGCCTTCAAACAAATAAACACCCTCTGGCCCTGCGAAGCCCTATACAAAAGGAATTGGTGAAATTCTTCTTGTGTGAATTTAGGTTGATTTTTAGACATAACTGTGTGGAGGAAGGTCTCAGTTTTTTTAGAGACCCGCTGGGTCCGGCTTTTAGAAGCTTTTCTGATGCTCGACCCGGTTCTTTTTTTATTATTTTCTTTTTTTACAACAGACCCAGGGAGGGTTTCAAAAAATTGAAAAGATAAATTTCCCTCTGTTTCAAAGTGCCGGTTCTCAGACAGTTCATATGAGTTGGTTTTCAAAGATGGTTCTTAGACAA
>Ga0209208_10008547_pt1 | contig 13631 bp, 13 predicted proteins | sample S1TSphfallax_3_FD_187694 | JGI IMG/M metagenome (GOLD analysis project Ga0209208, IMG submission 187694) | Host-associated microbial communities from peat moss isolated from Minnesota, USA - S1T2_Fd - Sphagnum fallax MG (SPAdes) (version 2) | ecosystem: Host-associated > Plants > Peat moss >...
TCTCTCTCTCTCTCTCTCTCTCTCTCTCTCTATATATATATATATATATACCAGGGTTCCAGCTTGGCACCACCCAACACTAGTTTCAACGGCTTTTGAAAGGCCGTACTAATTGATCCAAAACAATTATCAAGGCCAATTTCCTGCTCGGGATGGAGATGCTCTAAGCAGTTGGTGTCCTTTCTACTTGCTGCCATCAGCAACATCAAGCTGATGAGAACAAAATAATTTGACCCAAAGACTAAAGAGTGAAGAATTACAGCCATACAAACTTAAATTCAACATAAGTTTAGTTGTAGCATAGATGAGCTAGAGACCTGAATTGGTTGCCATTTGCAGGATGAAATCATTGCAACTCTGTTGCTCACACAGAAAGCAATCAAATCATTGCCACACACTGTGTGTTTCTCAAACAGAAAGCTATGGCTCTCCTGCACATGCAGTGGTTGTTCACTTTGAGCAGCAGCTAACTGGATCCAGATATGGGCTGCATGTCGAAACTGGTATCAACTGCTCCAGCAAGTGCAGAAGTGTAAAGTACAATTTTTTACCTGCACTTGCTCTGCCCTCTGAAAAGAGAAATAGGAACCAAGATATGGTGGAGTCAAGGTTTCAAAGGCAATTAATTATTTGTGTAGTCAAGTCCAAACTTGAGCAAGCCCACTTGAGCAATCTTGAAGATTGATAATTTAGTGAGGGAAAGAAAGCAAGGGTCTGGTTTGGGCCAGGACCACATCACATGGATGAGAAGAATCCACAGATCCTATGCCAATGATCAATTACAACTACTTGCCAGGTATCAGAGTGGCCTGCAACAGAATCTTGAGATGGGTGAACTTGCCAAGTGAAGAAGATTACCTATTGCTAGGAGGTTAAACTGGGGTGAGCTTAAGTACAGGGCATGTGTGCATCTCGTCCTCTCATTCCAAGTGTAGGGTAAACTCCCCGGGTGTGGGATGTGGGGATTCCCAAAATAAGGGCCCACATGATGCAGCCGAATGCTGCCTGATTGCAGCAATGCCCTCCTCACCTGTGTGCATTTTCGAGCATAAAGAGCAACCTCACATTTTGCTATAAGATCCCACTGCCAGGTGGATCACAATGTAAGATCTGGCTCACTCCTTGTCTTTTAATGTCAAGGAGCACAAACTGACTCACTACTTTACTTCAAAAAGAGTTACTGCAATTGGAATAGTAGAGGCCCATCATGGTGTTACTTTATGGGTATTAAATTAGAAACAAAATGAACAATTGAACAATTTTATGTATATAAGAATTTCAGACTTCATTATCAAGTAGTATTGAATGTAGCCAAACTTCAAAGCTGCTGTGACTTATTAGACAAAGAGACCCATGTTGTGCATATTAGACCTCTGACAGGACTGAAAGGAAGTTGGGAGAGGGGCGGGTGAGGTGAGGTGGGGGAAGACTATGAATAAGTACTCTTCTTGCATCGTCTTTTGTTGGGTCCTGCACTATCGTATTGGATCCAACTTTTGGAAGTTTTACCTTATTAAAACGGGTTTCACATTAGGTGAACTGGTTTCCTTGGTGAAAGTGTTTAGGCTGTTTACATTGGAACCGATTTTTTTGGTGTTCAGAGTGTGGACACAGTAGGTAGAAGTACAACATCTTATTGGCAGGGCCAGCGTGTTTGTGATGCCTTTATTCACTCACAAAATACACCTAGGGTAAACAGGCCGGTGACTGAACACGTAGTGTGTCAGTGAGCTCTGAGTGCCTCCTTTGTTTCTGGTGTCTGAAGATAAAGTGTAGAGGAGTAGAGGTGCACCCAACACCTTTAAATCACTTAAATCAAGTCAAAATTGAGGAAGTTATGCCCCTCTAAAGATCTGGTGGTAAAAAATGACCCCCAAAAAAAGAAAGCTTCGAAACACATCAGACATCAGAGCTCAAGAGAGTTTACTTACTCACCTATAACCAAACAAGGATATCCTGGACGTCTTCTATCCTATCATCAAAATAGATGAAAGTCTCAAACCCACACATTTACAAAAGAACCGTTCAGTTTTGAACGTGTGATCAAGATCTTCACAAAAGCTAGGGCTACGATTTGATGATAATGGGAGTAGAAGCTCTCATTCACCAAACTGCCACAAGTCTATGGGCACAATAATGAGCATGACAAACCCATCGCATGTCTATGGCTGTTGGATTTTTTGGACACATGTCACCAAGAAACATGGCTCCACATTGGGCGTTCGTTTTCTTACACAATTATCAAGTAAAAATGGGAACTTTCTACTCCCACTTTTTATCATAGCGATGGTTCTTGAAGGTTCAATGCCAATAAACGTTAGTTTTTTTGGACATATGTCACCATGAGCAATCGGCATAGGTTTTCTTAAAGTTTTGTAGCTAGGAAAAAACAACAAGCAACACATCACATGCATATGACAACATCAAGAAGTTTTTGACTCCCGACCACTAAAAGTCGGGTATCGACCCCACCCTAGTGTGTGCAAGTAAAGTGCAACACACCGTTGGAAAGCTCTCAAGGAGAGCTACAAGTTTGCTTCAGACCTCATCCCAATCGTAAATATGAACAAAGACTTATGAACTCGCAAAATGCCGGGAGTCCAAACCGGGACAATTTCGGGACTCCTCCTTGGGAGTCCCGGGACAAAAAATCATTCAGATATAGGTGCCGTGGAGAGACGCAGAGAATATTATATGGGGGAAAGTGGTGGCTTCCTTCGAATTTGGGCCATGGTGAGTCTTGTGAGTCCAAGGTCGCCCGTGGCTCGTCCTAGCACTAAAGGTGCTCTCGAGTGTGAACTAACCAACTTGTTGGTTGGTTTGATGCAGGTTCGAATAAATAATTAAAACTTTTCCCTATTCCTAGTCCCATCCTAGAGCTTCAACATGCCTTTTTACCCCTTTTAGTTCTGAGAGCTGGGAACGTGCCCCTGAGTTCCAAACAATTCCGCTATTTGACTAACTTGGACCCAACTTGGGTCCAATAAGGAACTTGGGAACGCGTCACTTTTGGTTCGTTTATCTTCTTATTTTTTTTTTTCCTTCTCTAATTTCTTTTGAAACTACCTTGTCCATGGTTTTTTTCCTTTGAATGTTTAGATATTTAATAGAAATCACAACATGTGACTGAAAATAATCATCTAATGGTTCTTTTCCCCTTATGCATCTTGTAGGTAAATAAGGTAATGAAAGCAAATTGTGCAACCTCATGGCTTCCAGAGTTAGATTTGGAAGACTCTGGGTTTTTTGCACCAACTCAAGAATAACCTCATCTAGGTTTACAATCTCCTCTAATTGTTCTTTTATCACAATAGCGCTTTAAAGCACCTCTACATAGTAACGTTGATCAAATTCTAACCAATTGGTAGGATGATCTTTAGGTGTTGTTTAATGGGTTGATGTTTTAGCTATATGGAGAAGTTCTGCAACAACAAATTCCTCCTTTCATTGTTGACTTTGATTGCGATTAGTTTCTTCATCTGATGTGTATTTGTCTTGATCATTTCCATGGTTGTTGATGTTTGTTGCAATGTAGATTTTTGAAAGTTGAGTCTTGTTGTCTATTGCCTTGGGGTTGAAGGGCCAAATATTTGTAACCTTGAACCTAGCCTTGATGTTTTTCTTTGTGAGAGTATGTGCATTACAATGGGATGATCCTCTACCATAACCAAACATGACTACATATGACATTGTGCCTTTTTCTTTGTTATTTTTTTTTCCCATGCCAATAACCACACACACACAAAAAAGATTTTGTTTGAATTATATGAAAGGACTAAACATATTTTTTCAAGACCAAGCATTCAGCCATAGGGTTGCATTCAAATGCTTGCACAAAGGACTGTGACCATTCACCGATGCTGGTCTGCACAAGAGGGGTGCTCAGTTACTGGGTGATGACCGCTGGGGGGCATGTTTACCCTACCTAATGGGAAGGAAGGCCTGGGTGGACCAGACTACAAATTGGCAGACTATTTAAAGAGATTGAACAACCGATGTTTTGTTAAACCCCACCTCTGTCTTCCCCTCCCCCCCCCAAAGTTGCCAAGTGAGTTGGCTCCATTGATGTATGGGTACAAGTTCTGGAACAATGGCAAATATAATCTCATAGCTGCTGGGTCCACTGGAAAAGGCTGGAGTGGAAGGGGTATGGAAAATCAAACTATGTTTGAGGGAAAGAAAACTAGTACTCTTTTTTATTCAGCTGGCTGAGGCCACAATAGATCCACATGATGGTTTCAATAGATCATGTGTGCCAACTACACACACACACATCTCTGCTGAGAGGCTGTTCCCATGCGCATCATATAAACAATTGACAATGCTGCTGGTAATGGATGATGGGTCAGTTTGATTTGCACATGTGCCAGCCAACTGTAACAGCACCGTGGCTGGTTGTAGTAGTGATATAGTTTGCAACATTGAGTTTGCCTAACATCCAGCAAAAGACAATGTCATGTGGACAAGTTTCAGGTAGGAAGAGCGGTCGGCGGGTGAGTTGGAAATATTGAAACCACTAACTACATCAGAAAATCAAACATGCCAGCTTTACAGCTCTTGTACACCAGAGTGAGTGAGTGAGTGATTGATCCCACACACTGGCTGGGCTTTTATGACGTCTCGAAGTTATGGTTCAGATTGAGATTTGCTTGGTAAAGCAGTCGGGGTGGTTAGCTGGATCAAGGTGTGTGCTCAAAGGCACCTCTGCGTGTCCATAACACTCATGGACATAGCCAGTGTTGCGCCTGGCTGTTTGAATTTGTTACAACCTCTGGTTTCAGGTTCTTGAAAATTCTCAGAATCAAAGAACCAGCAGTTCAGGGTAGGTACACCAGCCCATCACCGATCACTTGCCTATGACCAAACACTTATTTATTTCTTCATCATATGTGCTTCATTTTGAGTGATTTAAAATGTTATGGGAGCGTTACCTCAAACTTTAGAAATAATTTTTGAAGTTCAAAGGAAAAGGAGTAATGAAATTAAATTTTAAAAAAAAAGCTTTCCAACTTACAAAACATGTTTGTTTTTCCGTCTCTTTGGACCCCTCTTACTTTCAAACCTCATAACTTTCTTGTTTCTTATTCATTTTAGACAATTTAAAATGTTATAAGAGTGTCACCTGAGGTTCTACAAATCATTTTTCAACTCTAATAGCAACAAAGCAACATACAAAGAATGTTTGAGGTGTTTGAGAATGGGCCTTTGTAATGTTCAGTGGTTTGTTTTTTTTCAGTTCTTGACCCCCTTTACTTCGGGAGGCCATAACTTTCTCATTTCTAATCCATTTTTGACAATTGTTAGTGTGTCAGATGGGACAAGAGGAGGGGTTCAAGTTTTATTTGGACACCAGAAACAACATTGTTCAATCACCGGCAGGTCTACCCTAGGTTCTTTGGTTAATTCTTCTTTCATTGACTCTTTGGCTGGTTCCATACCCACATACCTGAGTCTCATGACTGGAGGTTAAGTGAGCAAAATATAGGCAAATTGATTTAATCAACTTATGAATCTTGTTGAAAATACCCATGACCAGAGAGGTTTAATTATTTTCAAAATTTTAAAAATTACCCATGATCAACATTTCTCTAATCCTTTAAACCTATGTTGGGTGGTTTTGGGTTCTAGTCTAGATCTGGATCCAGATCCAGATCCAAGTATAAAAACCAGACTCAATGGGTCTTAACGTTTTTATAGAGCATGTTTGGGTCATAGCGTTAGTAGTGGCTGGGGTCTTAAGTTTAGACAAGGTTTAGGGTTTTTAGGTTCTAGGATTCTAGGTTTGAGTTTTAGGATTCTAGGGTCTTAAGTCTTAATCCTAAGCTTTAATATATAAAGGCATCTCCAATGGCTGAACTAAAGTGGCCTTTACACAAATATGCTGTGATATTCTTTTCTTTTTTTCAATTATTGTTTTTGGGAACATGTTGAGGAACATTTTGGGAACTTTGGGATTCCATTGGGAAATTAAGGGAACATCATAAGAACGTCATGACAACTTGGTGAGAAAACTTTGAGAACACCAAAATCCAAATGATTGAAAACCGATTAGAAATAAACTTTGAAGCCATCCCCAAAAATAGGCCAGAATTGGCCGAAACCTGGACTTGGAGGTTCTTATAGAAGGTTGAACCCATCAAACCTGAAACTGTTGGTTGAGAAATTTTGACCCAGCCGGGTTTTTTATTTTTGAAAATATTCTTTAGAATTGAAACCAAATTGTTCATGAAGTTACGTGTTGTGTACAAATTGCAGCATGATCTTTACTTGCAGAATAAAACAATTTCTCACTAGGATTTAAGTGTGCAACCTATGTGTACAACTTAGAACAAGTTAAAGTCTGGAAGCTTATCAGCTCAGATGCCAATTCATAGTTAACTCTTTGACTAGGTAATGCAGATACTATGTTTTCCATGCATTTGATGAAGTACTTTGTTTATGTCAATCTTTTGAGCACTGTGAGTAGGTAGGTTACTAGGTCCAGATGTGGAGTTTGATTATATATATACTTAGCACATCTGGTTTCACGCATATCAAGGTAGATTATGTTTGCTTTAATTTTTTAATTTTAAAAAAAAGGAGTGTGTCATTAGATGGCTGGTTTGATCTTTGAACAAGCACCCAAAACAAACCAAAAATATTCTTATTTTATTTTTAAATTTAAAATATCTTACATAGATGAGTACCCAAATGACAAAACTGTGTCACTGATGAGTTTGATTCTGTTGGTGGATAAGAAAACGAAGAACCAAGGACAAAATCACATGGCGTACATGGAAGAGGAAGGAAGGATATCATATAGGTTCTGCCTCAGTACCACTTCTGGGAGATCACAGATCAGAGCATTGGATTCATGTGCACCCAAGCAAATTCAGCTTTACATCAAGCTGGGGCCGTCCATTATACATGTTTACGTACAAGTTGCATGATGCTGGTCTTGGAACATGTTCCATACAAGCAAGCTCCTCCTGTTGGGTGTCTCATGTTATGGTGGTGGACACTGGAGATTAGAACATAATTTTATGCTTCAAAAACACACACCAGGTGGATTAGTTAGTTAGTTAGTTTCCCAGGATTTAGATTCCAACAATTCAGAGACAAATATGCGTGCATCCAACCATGCGGGAATGGTTGGTAGGCAAATATGATTCATTTAGATGTGGTGCACCTTATCAAAACGCACCTAATGTTACAGAATTGCATGATTTAACCTGAACATCTATGAAATCGTGGGTTCCCCCACCTTCAGATCATCATCACAACTGTTTTATCCTTTCGAGAACTAGTCAAGTTTAACAGATATGATATCCAGGATTTTCTCCTCTACTCCATCTTGCAAAAGATTATGTCATCATGTTGAACATATTGCTTAGCTGAGGATCAGTGATTCTAATACTTTATTCCTTTTGTTGCAGTTTTTTAAAAGTAGAATCACTGCATTTGTTGGTGACGCATCTTCGGAAAGCTGTGAAAAACTGAAGGAAACTGACCAAAAACTGCCCCGAGGCTATTAATATAGAGTTATCCGTAAAGTAACCATGTCTTCATCCTGTCTTTGGGCCTGCTTTCACCCCCTATCCCCGATTTCAGTGGTATCTGCAAAGTAAAGACATTTTATCAAATCTCAGCATAAAATGCTCCAACTCAGTAGGAAATGCTGAAGCTCAGCATTTAATGCACCAGGTTCGAGACTAATTATAGTAGTTGTAAAGTTAGGGTCAGGAAAAATGTATGTAGCAGCATTGGAGGCGCTCAGGCAAAGGAAAGACAGGATGAAACTCAGTTTACTACCAAAATTGACGGTTTTCTGAGTTTCATCCCCCCTTGAATGCTAATGTACTTTTTTGCAGGTTTTTTTTTTCTGAATCTCACCTTGTGTATGACCAAAGTCAGGGTTCTGGTGCTGTGTTTTTCTTACTTTATGGATAACTCTAATGTGGTGAAATTTTCCCTTTCAAACAAACAAAATTTTATTTCTCAAAAACTTGGTGAATTTCTTAAATGAGAATTTGCAAATAAAACAACATTCCTTACTATGTCTTTCAAGGTCCACATTTTGTGAAAATTTGCCAGAAAGAAAAAGAAAACACTGCTCAGGAGGGATGTGTAATGACAGGAAATCTGAGACTAGTAAAATAGTTATTATGTTAAGGCATATGGATCACTATTTTTTGGTGCTGCTACAATATTTGCAATATTACCCACCCCCAAAGGCACCCGTTAATGAATTGTCACATAAATCCAATGAAAGATTGATGGCCGGAACCATCACATGGGAGACAAAAAGGGAAGGCCAAAATATGCACAACCTAAACCCTAAACCAAAAAAAAAGGGAGAGAGCTAGTCACCTCGTGATAGGAAGTTATTTCACCCACAACCCTTCTAATGTCGCCTACATGCAGATCATGAGATCTAATAGTAATAGGAGGTCTAGAATAAGCATCACTTGCCAACACAATCTTCCTCTTTATAGTAGAGGCTAAAGCACATTGAACAACAATACTAACACATTGACTAAAAAATTAAATGCAAAAAAAATGGATAAATGACCTTTCGATTGTCTATTGTGGAAAAGACGAGCACACACCTAATGAAACAATCCATATCACACCTAGGTGCACCATGCACTTCCATGGCCATCAGAATAAAATGGTGCCCCTCATGAAGCCTTTTATACTTGTGGATTTTAACAATGGCATTGAGTTTCATAATTACACCTACTGATGGATTGATGACATTCAAAGCCACCATCTCTCACATTGAGTTAGTAACCATCACATTGGCAATGAACATTTAGTCCTTTCAAGTCATGTAGAAATCGACTTGTAATGAAACTCTTGACATAAGGGCGTATCACCACTCTTTCCATACAACATGGCCATTCTTTCAAGCAAGGGCATACATGACATCTCAAATGGCGTCATGTGTGGTTATCTATTGACCTCCAAATAGGCAACAAATTATGTGTGTGCCAAATATGTCCAACTTGTGTTCACACTCACACATGAAAAGATTAGATGCCAAGGGTTGAATCAAACCAAGATGAAAATGCAATGTTGAGGTGAAAATGAGGTGTGATGTGAAATGAACGAATATATAGCCTAACAACTAACCATAACCCTGCCCCCTTGCCCAAACAAAAACGAATGCGAGCTTTAGGTGTTGGGGAAATGGAATCATCTTCAAATATAGACCTAAGGGATGTGTCATGGTGGATGTCCATAAAAAATGCCTATAGACCTAGGGTGTTGGTAATTCTCAAACTTTCAAAAAAAAGGTGCATACCCCTAGCTACATGAAAAAAACCATTTTGCATTACATGTAAACATGATTGAAACAATTGTGGACCCCCCTCAACCTGAAAAACATACTCCTCCAAAATGGGTCTATCGGAAATAAAAAAACCTAATGCACAAATACGAAGCCACTAGAACCCAACTCCCTAAAAAACAAAAGGGGCATAATCTTCCATAAAAAAAAACTTATACCATCTTTTTAGTAGTGGAATTTGACGCCTCACTAAGGGGCCCTAAAAAGACTCCGATGATCTTGAATTCATAATGTCCCCTCATATGAACCTACATAATTCTCTTGTCGAAACTCACCAAAAGAAACAAGAAGGAAAAAAAGAAAAATATTATCCGTGTGAGATAAGAAGGTCAGCAAGTTACACATGTGGACAGAATGCCCAAAGCAACCTAAGTATTTCCTAAGAGAAGAAAATCATTAATATGCACCACGTCTTGAAATAAAACTTCATCCAAAAAATGCATGGCAAAATACCTAAAACCCATTTGCACACCCAAAATGCGTAAACTATCTGTGATCAAAGTGTAGATTTAAAAAAATTATATGCTTAGAAAGATCCATGATGGACTCCAAAGCTTGCATGTTGACACCTTGACCCTAACCCCAAGTAGGGCTAATTGGGTCGAAAAATAGTCATAGGCGCAAGTAATTTCACACATAGGCCCCACAATGTGGGTATCATCTGCTAGACATGGAAAAATGCAGTTGGGGGCCCGTGCGATGGTTTCTAGGAGAGCTCGATAATGGGCCAAAGCAAATAAAGGACCTCTTGAAGGGTCACCCTGCCTCGTGCCTAAAGATGATTCAATAATGGTGACCCCCTCCACATGTCGCCCATGCTAGTAGTAAAAATAATAATGAGCACCATAAAACAACTTGATAAAAAGACAATGTTCGCCAAAGGCCCCTCGACATCACACAACCTTTTAAAAATAACAATTCAAGAAACACAATTAAAAGTGTTTTTTACATTGACTTACATCATAACCTAATCAAGGTGTAGATCGAAAAGGGTTCGAATGCTAAAAAAGATGGTGTCACAACCTCTAGGGTCGATATTCCAAGCTAATGGGGGAATATGTGCTCCTTAAATGACTTTTGAAGCTATAAGACAATGGATCAACTAATAAGTCAAATAAACATCTCACCTATGCCAATAAGACGAATACCACCAACGTCCTTAATCATTGCCAACAATTTGCTAACCCCCAGCATTAGGGCCACCGACCTAAAAATGTCCCTATGAGTAACAACAACAATAGCTTAGAATAATTTCGAAAATCCTGATGATGAATCTTTTGGTATGAAACACCTCGAAAGATGTTGATATACCATCCCAAAAAACCCACCCAAAAACCAATGGGATGTAATGGCAAAGGCTTGGGCAAAGAGAGTCCTAACCAAGACAAAATTGTATTTAAGCCAATAATAAAAAATAGGTGGAAGAACAAGGTTTAAAGGAAGGGGGTGCAATTAGCATGGGTTAGCAACAGTGTCCTCCAAAATAATAACTGACATCATGGGCTAGAGAGCTTTGGCAACGCTGCCGTATTCACCAGCTTTCCCTAAATTTAAACATTGGCGAAAATGGAATGGTCAAATAATCTTCCCATGAATGGTGAGAATGAGGCACACATGAAATGTGAAGACTCCTCCTAAAGATAAAACTAATCACTTGCCATGAACCTCCTAAGGCAAACAAAAACCTATTGTTGACTTGAACAACCTCCTTGAATATAACACAAACACCAATGTGGCAACAAGAAGAAAAGGAACCATGCTAACTCATTCATTGAATCTTGAATAATTCGACCAAAGGGTAAGTGAAAAGCCCACCTGACTTATATGGCTTGAGGGTCCTATGAAACAAACAAGGGCACACAAAACAATACTCAAACAACCCCAAAATGGAGCTAGACTGAGCTCAAAGCCAACCACAAAAAGTAAAAAGAATAGAACTAGGGAGAAACACGATAAAAGAAGACACTTACAAAGATAAAATAACCTAAGCTAGCTTGGGAAATGAAACAAACAAGAAGATGAACACTCTTGACATGCCTCAAGAAGTCACCTAAAGTGAAAAGGCCAAAACAATGAAGAGAAGGGGTATTTCGAACCAATGGGGAACGCAAAGAAGGAACCATTAAAAAAAAGGCTACGCCCAAAACCCTTAAGAAGCAAAAGCCCAAGTAGCCCCCCTTAAAAAATAAAGGAAAAAACAAAAAAACAAAAAAACAAAACCAAACCAAGCCCCCAAAAAATTAAAATGGAGGAAAACTTTCTTGAAAAAAAAGGATTTTCTTGTCGTTACAAGAGCTCGCCAACAATGGTAACCCTAGTCATTGCAAGAGTGCAACAACAAAGACTATCAAAAAGAAGAACTACATGAGTTCCAAGTGTTGTAAGAAGGTTGTTAGGAATGTCTGCCACACAACCGTAATTGCCTCACCATTTCCAAAAACAAAAATTTCAATTCTCTTTCAGTCTAGGAACTACTACTATTATTTCTCCTCCCCAAGCTCCTTCTCCTTACTAGTGTGCATTGTGGCCAAACGGCAAAGTTCAACATTGCCATGGTGGTTGTTACTTTTGCTCAACATCCATCATAGTTTCAACTCAAGCTTGTAATTATATTGTGTCCCACCAACTAACACGTTACTTAGTTCATCACTATTACAAATGCATATGTTTCTTATGTTTGTTTTTCGAATGCTCAAGAGGTCAATTTGATGAGAGGGGGTGGATGGGTTGATCATTATGGACATGATAAATCATAAACAAACATTGTTTTCCTCTGGAAAATTGTTTTCATATGTTTGAAATCAAATCCACCATAAGAGGTTCTCTCTCATCCATTGTGATTAGCTCCAACATAACAACAAATATATTTTGATAGACTTGATCAATCCAATACAAGACTGCATGCATAGTGTTAAACATCCACCCTGCAAGTGGTTGTTACATTAATCCCCCATTGAAAGACATGTAGTAGTACATAGTGGATTGTGTCCTTCTTTCCTTCCATTTCCTTAGGGTAGATAGGTTAGTGAATGAACATTTAGGCTCTCAAAGAAAGACCGTGTGTTCACTCTCCCATCACTTTCAGCCCCCAAGATTCAAAGGGTCTTCTGTACTCCTTTCCCTCGCAACCCACCCCCCACATTTGTTTTCAAACCTCCATTTGGGTTTGAAATGAGTAATATAGAATCTCCCAAAGTAAAGTAAGGGGGAGAGGGGTGAAAAAATAGTTTGGCCTCTCTTGAACACACATCTTTCCATGTGCAATCAAAGTGCATCCTATAATTGGAGGTGTTAGACTTCATACATAAACAATATCCTTCCTATTACCAAATAATGTGAATTTCATTCCAAACAATTTCATTCAACTAGTTTTTTGTTTTTATGAACTTCCTTTATGGCCACATAGATGGTGGAAATGCCCAACAATCAATATTTTTACCAATGAGTAAATGCTTATTACCAACCATAAAAATCATATCTATGAATGAAAAGTTTAAAACCCTAACCACAAGTTTTGATAATCAATTGTTTGGTTATAAGGAATCGTTCAATGATTATTAATTGGGCAATGTTTACTAATGAGCCATCTTCAACTCCAATAAAACCATGTCTCTTGCATTAATAGTATTGTGATTAAACTTATTGTAAAATCAAGGTTAATCATATCAATTTTACCTAAAATGATTAATTACATCGATTTTGAATGAAATGAAAAATAGGTGTGCATGTTTTGAATAACTACGATTAAGTATTTAGTCAAATCAAACATAATGATTTATAGATAGCAAATATGTCACTTATATGGATTCCAGACTTTGACGATTGTGATTGAAATAAATCATTCATACACATGAATATGATATTATGTTGTGATGCCACCTATGTAGTTAAGTACCAACCTATGTCCTTACCAATCTACATAGACTAATACCCATGTGAGGAGGTACCAAACTACCTACCTACATATTAAGTACCTATGTAAGCAGGTAGACATCCACCTACCTACTTGGTACTACCTACTATGTACCAACTAACAACCAAATCTAAATTTAATTACATTATATAGGTACCAATTTGGAGGGCGTTATATGTTAAATGTCTTCATGCTAAGATATATTACCCAAGATTAAATTTGGTAGTCCTTTGGTAAATTTTATTAGTCCTTATTTGAACCATAATTGAAATACATCAAATGAAAAATCAAATTAAATTTTTTTTACATTCGTTAAGTTAAATGAATCAATCACATATATGAAATTGAAAGGACACACACACACACACATATATATATATATTCCTT
>Ga0209208_10008548_pt1 | contig 13631 bp, 9 predicted proteins | sample S1TSphfallax_3_FD_187694 | JGI IMG/M metagenome (GOLD analysis project Ga0209208, IMG submission 187694) | Host-associated microbial communities from peat moss isolated from Minnesota, USA - S1T2_Fd - Sphagnum fallax MG (SPAdes) (version 2) | ecosystem: Host-associated > Plants > Peat moss >...
TTCAATCTGGCCGTGGTTTGGGAGTTCAGGTCCAGCACTTTTCCTGCCTTGAGCAAACCCCTCATTATCAGAACAGAAACAGAAACAACCCTGTTTGCAGTTGGATTTACATAATTTTGGGGACTTCAAAAACAAGTAAGCCCTTCAAGGTTGCAAAGCTTATGCACAACTTAGGGGGAAAAAATTTAAAATTTTAGCATTTCAATAATACCAACTAGATGGTGCTTGATACAATTCCTTTTGAGCCTTGAAGTTTTCATCTTTTGGTTTACATTTAATACATATTGTTTGCTCAAAAACTTCCTAAATTCTACTTCTTTCAGATACCCACCATCCCCATTACCTTCTCTTAAATACATAATATGGATGAAAAGTGGATGTTGACTAATAATTCCTTGAAACTCAATACAACCAAACAAATACTTTTTGATGAAAACTATTTGTCACTAGGAATTTTGCCATCCGTTACAATATAGTGGTGGACATAAGGCAGAAAAGATCCAACATTTTGTCACTAATACCTAGTCAACCTTGTTTCAATTTCCATATAGAAAATTTCCATAAGAAGAAAGCGAAAAATATCAAGTTGTGGCCACTAAAAACATTATTCCAAAACATGCCCACACCAACAAGATTGCCTAACTAGAGAGAAAAGATGATCATAAAACACATCCATCACCAACAAGATCACTTAATTAGAGAGTAGTTTTTTATATGAATTGTGATGAAGGCACTGCCTATACTTGATTTGAACAATACAAATACATGTAAGTCTATGAAAGCTCTTTCACATATCCATAAAACGCCAATATCAGATTGGAAGTTCAAATTTGAAAGAATAGCTTGCATGTCCGACTTTAAACTCTAATCCCAAGATAATGTTACAAATGTTCCATGTCATAACACTTCACCAGAGAAAATTGCAAAATGCCAGGCTTGTAGCAATCATTAGTGGCTCTTTTAAGCCTACTTCCATTATAACCCTCAGTCACCATTTCAACTTAGAACCAAACAGAACAGTGATACCGATGGACCACCCGGCCTATCAGTAGAAACAAAACAGAATTAAACAGGATGCGATTCAGAATTTGAGCTGTCAGCAGATAAAAGGGGGCAGCTCATGGTGGAGTAATCACCTTGCTTGTCTATAAATGGCCTTGAAGCTGACAGTCAACCAGACACAAAAGCCACAATCAGTAAGCACTTAAGTACTCTCCTACATCCATGAGATTATCTTTATGTTGTTGGCAAAAGTATCTCGACTGATGCATAGCATTTGACCATCATTATTCTTACACAATTGCTATTACAGCTGAATTGACTTATCAGTGTGCATCACAACCATTTAAGTGGACTAACAAGTCTGTTTTCACTTGCCAAACCAGAAACTCTATCACCTAAACACTAGAAGGACGAGTGAAAAATGTTTAAGAGGGCATCACCATTTTTATCCCACAAGCTTGGAAAGAATTGACGATAACAGAAACATGCCACTCCTAGACCTGCAAAAAGCAAATCATAATGTAATGACTAATCAGAAGAAAATTTTTAGTCCCACAAATCAAGTACCAGAAATCAGTAACAGAAATTTTCACTTCCAATGTGCTTGTTTATACAATATTGGCTGATGCTGTCAATTTCTTCCGTGGAAATTCCAACTACAATGCTTGGTGGTCAAAGGATTAGTGTCCAAAAAGCAGTCATGATAGTTTTAGGTTTAGCCTGCAAACCTTATTATTTGTTGCTAGATATTAACTCACCCATTATGGCACCAACCAAAACATCTGTCCAATGGTGATGGTAATCATTAATGCGTGAAATCCCAACAAATGTTGCCACAAGCAGTGGCAGAAAAATTGTCAGGAATTTCCATGGGTGATATTTCTGGTTTATGACCTCAAGCTTCCCTGCTAAATACAGTGACAAATATCCCATGCCAGAAAATATCCCTGCAAAATGCACAACCGGTATTACATTGAGGTCACAAACATCAACCTTCAAATGCTAGTACCAACAACAAACATCATTTGAATCTACAGGATAGTCTTATATACTTTGTCTTGTTGCAAAATTTGTGTCTAGAGTAGGGATTAATATAACACCTTGCAAATTTAGTGGTATTTTTAGTGCATGACCACCTGATGCCAAAATCCTAGCTCTATCTGTGAAGGCAGAGAAGTGTAAAAGCAAACATTTACAAAACATAACATTACATACATGCAGTATGGCCACTGGGAAAGCTCTTGTACGCTTCCCTAACTAAAGCTGGATTCCCAGAGCATATGACATTCCCGGTTCCATCGTACATCTGCCATCACATTGTTGAGCAGCCATTCTTTCCATAGAAAAGGCAAGAGCAAGAGAAACCACTAAGTAGTTCAACTCTGATTTCAAATCCTAGTATGAGAAACATTGTGAGAACAAAAAATTAAGACAATGCACTTTTGAACAAGCCACCAAACTACTGAGAATGGTTTAGAGAATGATCACAACCAAGAGACTTGTTTGAAACACACAAGAGCAGGTCATGACAGTTACAGCTATGGCAGTTGTACTTCCAAAACATTGGGCATAAAAGTGAGGCCGAGGCCGACCAACTCCTGATTTGATGGCATCCACAATCACTCCTGTGAGTAATACTGCAGTAAAAAGACCTGCACAGCTTACACAACGACTTGTGTGAAAATTGTAGGAGAGATAAAATTGTACACAGCAATATCTGTCATCGTGTCATATAAGAGTCACAAAATTTGTGGAAATCCACTTCATCTTCTCTATTCTTCTGATTTCATGAATTTGGAAAAAGAAAATTCTCAACTTATCCAAATTGTCTCATCCTCAATTCAAGCTCTCAATGCAAGGTTGAAGTGTGTAATACAGCTGTTTCATGCTTGAAACCTGAGATTAAATCCTAAACGAAAACCTGTTGTTTGCCAGCTCCATAATTTTGAGGGTCATATGCAATCACATAACCTTGAAGTATGCTCTCAAATAAAAAGGAAAACTACTGATTACATATTTGTTCTTGAATGCAGTACTAGTGATGATGTCTTACATGAAGCCCTATTGGCAGGGCACAAATAGTGCTGTGCTTGATAAAGCCATTTACAGCCAAACAAGAAATAGGCATGCCCCATTAAAGTCAATCCTGCATTGCTGTACAGAAGTCAAAGGAAAAATCATACCCAATGTAGAATTGTGCAAGTCCTGGATGTTTTGTCGCCAAACGTAATAACTGACTATAAAGATCATTGGTACCACCAATGCAATCACCTGTAGCAAAATCCACCTCCTCAGGTTCACATCATGGGTGGATTACTTGTCTTGGCATCATCTTCCACAGGCTGTGAAATAAAATGCAAAGTGGAAACATAACCTCTTACTCTACCATCAAGAGTTGGAAAGGCACAGAAGAAATCTAGCTATTTTCTAGCCATTGAATTTGAGAGTCAATTCAGATGTGCTCAACTCAAGTGGGACTCTTCTGTCTGAGTGAAGTACCACATGCTCTTTGAGAGAAATAGATGCAAATTTTTTTTTCAAGATTTCAACATACCGGCAGTAATATAAAAGGCACAGTTTCAGGCTTGAAAGGATAGCGAAGCTCTCCTGTGACAAACATCCATTCCCCAACATAGCGCTCATGTGGATGAATCCAATTCAAAAAGATTTCAAGAGCAACGAGCACCCCAGTGAACACCCAATCTGTCCAGTAGAATTTCAGCAGATCCTCCAGCTTCCAGCTGATTGTATTTGAGGTTGCCTGTGCCATCGAAAGTGAGATTACCGCCTAGTACGTTTCTATCCAACAGCTTTACTGATCACTACTCCATATGACCTGTGCAAACCACCAAGAAAATTTGTAAAAGGCAAGGTGGTGCAAATCTCTTGGAATCTGACAAAATGCATAGTTGTGATATGCTAAGGAGTATACAGGAAAGACAAAAAAATGCTAAGCACAACAAACTTCAGAAAAATTCAGGCACCATAACACAGTCCAACACTGGCACAATTGCACACGTGATGGTAAGACACTTTTGTTCAAGCAATAACAAAAACCTATTGATACTTAGGATGCTTGACAATGGCCAAATCATGAACATTCCTCAAAGGAAGACTGCTGGCTTCTTCCTCTATCTCCAGAAGAGTGTTTTGCCTCTCTGGCTCCCACATTCATGCTTCTTCTTTTCCAGTGAAAAATTTCATGATCCTCCTCCCCTTGTCCATTCCAACCAATGCATCTTCCATGTCAACTGATTTTACTGTGTCAATTCCTTGCATTCATTTGCATACTCTGTTTCCCAAAACTTTTCCATCAACTTCGCAAAAATCCATCTTTCTCTGTATCTCTACCTGTCAGTATCTCTAACGTTGGTATTTACTAGGAGAAAGTCTCTTTCATTTCTTCTTTCTTTTTCCTTCTGTCTCAATCGTCATCCAAATGTTTCTTCCGATGCCTTGCTGCTTTGAGTTTGCAAAATTGCAAGAACAGAAAAAACATGGAAAAACAACGTGATAGGTAGAGAGGGAGAGTGAGAGAGATCATACCTCACAACACCTAACTATCGTCCGCGTCGTCTCCACCAAAGCGCTGAAGAATCATCCTCAATTTCATCAACAACCAGAAACTTGACAACCAAGAAAAACCTTGCACGAAGAAAACAGACGAATCTCTTATTTCCTCTCCTCCAGAGAATAGAAAGTTTGCATGGAAAGCTCGCTCTCAACTACATGTAACGCAAGCTTATTAGACGTCTCCGCAATACTGTCCGGGTGAAATGTTTCGAACTCTACCGGGAGAAAAGAAAAAGAAGACAGCATCATAGGGAGGGGAAGGGGGATTCGATGAGAGAGAGATTCGAGAGCGTTTGCAAAAACAAAACAAAACAAAACAGTATAAAAATTGCTGTCTCAGGAAATGCGCGACAACTGTCAATCCTTGATCGACAACAATGCGGTCAATCCCCAATCGACAACAGCGTAGTGCATGAGTCAGATAAATTCAGATCCTCATCCAGCAATGGATCCCCAGCGGCGCTCAGTAGGTACTATGTGACCGTGCACATCCAAATTAGCTGAACCGAAGTCAAAACATGTCGGTTTGGCTCAGCAAAATGATTTTGGCCCAGCATTATTTTGCACAATTTGCTCAGGCTGGTAAGAGGCGCAGCAAAGCTTAACACCTGCCAGAGAGAATAGTGTAATAAACATGATCTGACTACTGCTCCCTGTTCCTGCTAATGATGATTGGTCCAAGTGGTTTGCTATTAGTAATCTCCCACCTATTTGCAGACCCAAGCTTGGGTGTGAGAAGAACAACGTTTCTCGAGAAATTGCATTCTAGGTACCTACTTGTAGTACATACCCTTCACTATGGAAGTCCCCTGCGCATGAGCATGACATTAATCATGAAGTTAGGCGCAAGCCAGGTTGTGAAGATGTGAACAACAACAATCTTGCCGAGTTTAAGTTTCGATCTATCACCGGAAGGACATTTGTTCACAAGGATTCCAGGTATGAATTTTTCTAGATGTTTGGGACTGATGATGTGCAAGCATAGGGAATGCCATTGCAGGAGCTACCAGTGGGAGCTAGCTTGCTAAGTGAGCAGCATCAATCTAAAACTTTCAATGCCAATGACAACCAATTTTTTTCTTCCTCTTGTGATCACCAGCAATTTCTGCACTGGTCAAATAATGGAAGTAGATCTAGTAAGATGCTCAAGAAATCAAGATTCTTGCATTTATCCTACTTCCCAATGTTCCAGCAACCAAGATCTATACTCTACACCCAATCAGTAAACAGTAGTAACAATGCCAACAAAGCATCCCAGATTTCCCAGGGGAGTACCCTCCAAACCAGAAAGAAAGCACAAGATGGCTTTCCTCGAAGCAAACACCGCTTGAACGACTGCCCTAGAAGATTGAACATCACCATGTAGTGCTACCAAACAAAACCAAAAAACCAAAAACACCAGCTTCATTGAATGTCACTTGACCAAAGGTGTGGTTAAATGTAGTAAGAAAAGAATGTCTTGGAGACTTACAATTAGGGTATCACAGCCAAATCCTGGGGCCAGATCCATTTTGTGGAAATGTTCACAAATGCAAATTACACCTTTCACTATATGGATTTTCCAACCTCTTTGCCACACAGAGCATGGAAGCTGCAAGCATATCCTTCTCAAAACCTCTAATATAATCTGCTCCTGAACAATGTGTCTCTCTTACAGGGTATGGAGAATCTACCTCTCATTTCCCATCTTCAAGAAGCCTCCAATAAGAACTGTACAAAAGAGTTTCTCCCCAGTTTTCAGTGCAGAAATGCTGTCATGGCTTAGTGCCAAAAAGAACTGCTCTCTTATTGGAAAGAGGTCATCAATGAAGACCAGCCCCAAAACTTGGGTTTCCCACCAAATAAATGGAATGATTCTAAACTCATACAGATTCTTCTACTAATAGACATAAGAATTGGAAGTTGAACTAATAAGGTAGACACTTCTTGATTATTTTGGTAGAAGTGGTTCTCTCTCTGTCAGAATGGAAATCTTATGACTTGCCTGCAAATTTCCCACAACCAAAAGTCAATATGCAATCTTGTGGGTGAGAAAAAAATCAAAGAGCTCTTCTCTGGGGCAACCTTGGGCAATTAGCACAGACATTTTCAAGCTCGTTCCTTTCCTCTTTATAGAGGTCACAGAATGTATAAGGATGTAGTAAGTGGCCCTCACCTCCACATTTGCAGCAGCCAAGTCAACCAGTGATGAATCCTTCTTACTGTTACAGTGCAACGACAACAGTTCAACTGAGAGTTGACAAAGCCATTGTATGGCGATAGAAAGGCACAACTCAGCTCAAGTCTGAGGTTCCAACACCAATGGCCATGCAAGTAGAATGCACTATCCTTAAAACAATTTGCAGACAACATTCCCTGGCAGTTGATCAATGACATGACAATCTATGGAAGAACTCCAGATTCCAGACCTTCCCAACTCTGTTCAAATGCTCATACTACCTTAAATCATGTCAAGGTGCAACATACTCATGATCCAAGGTTTTGGTCTCATCCTACTGTCTCGCTTATCCTCTTGACAACCAGAATCCATTGGTACTATAGACTCAATATACTATCTCCTTGAATCATGCAGGGAAAACTTGGAAAGAAAGGAAAGGCACATACTTGAGTTTCATTCCAGATGGCTCCAACTTTGTGTTGACATTATCCCCTAGGTCTTTTGCAACCTTTGAGGCTGTAAAAAACTGACAAGAAAACCACTGCAGATTAGCAGGCTTGAAACTCATCAGTGCAGTGGAACATGCTGTTTCTTGAGGATAGAAACTCTGGAAAGTGAATGGAGGGCTCTTTGTGACAAATGGATTCCTGCCAAACAACTTGGATGTTTCACCCTATTCTGCTTTTCAGAGCATGGGATTTAAGGGCTAAGGTGTCAAACCTGGTGCATAGAAATGAAGACTATGGTGACACCCAACATAAAATTGATGGTGAGACTGTGGCCAAATAGTGCTGCAGATGCCAGACCAGTAAATATTGTAGCCACTGTTGATGAGTACTTCTTCAATATTGTATCTGCACAGGTTGGGCATTGACCTTATAAGGTTATTTGCTGACACACTGCTCACAACAAAGAAACTGTTGCTGACAGTGCAGAGAAGTTTGGAAATACAAAAGCCCAAAGTCTAACTAGCTAGCTGTTGGTATCACAGGAATGGAAAAAATGCTGAGATTTAGATTATCTGGAGAGTCAGTAACCCAATTTGTCTGATGTGACATTTCCTCAATGACACTTGGAAGATTTTAGAACTCAACAAATAGGTAGCTTAATAAAGGCTATCTAGAAGGGCAGCTTCTGATTCATGGTATAATAATTTGAGATGCTCATAAGGAAAAGGGAATGACAAGATCAGAGAGGTCTAAATGAACAAGACTTACCTGCATATTTGAAGAAAAATGAGGAAAGGATACCCTGAGCTGCATTGTTGAAGATCAGAAACATAGTTGCCTTTGAATGCCCTTCCAAAATATTAAGTCCATTACCTCCTGCTCCTGCCCTTGCAGTTACCAACAATACTCAGAATTCACATAACTGATTGTAGAGTTATCAAAGCTTTCAAGAGCAGGATGTTGAACACCACTTAAAAACCTCTTGAATCCACTAAAACCTAAATGAGGTTGCAGCCCCCAAGAGCACACAGAAACCATGAGACAAAATCAGAAATAGGTACCTTGATATATAGCTGTACAAAGTATTGCAAGTAAATTAAAGAGTGCTCCATATCCATAAAGGAAAAGGTTCTGCAAGGCAATCCAAGAAAATGATCTAAGAGACCAAAAGAGATAAAGAACATGCAACTTTACCACCTTATATGCCAAGTTATATAATGTGAGCAGCATAAACACAAAGAAAAAGTGCAAAATATTTCAACAGGCAACAAGTGTGACTCAGAAAGGCTGTGGACGGAAAGAATGTAGAAAAAGAATACCTGCAGGTGAACACTGGTGTCAAACTGACTCTTAAGTGCATACTCATTAAAAACTGATGCCAAGGAAGGCACTGTAACCTGCCATACAAATGGGACATTAGACAGGTTATATCAGCCTTCTACATCCCAAGGAACAACCTTACAGGTACAGGAAGACAATGCAACAAGTGGATTGACCACTGAGAACTATCTGACATTGTGTTGCACCACTGGATACATAGTGAAATAATCAGATATCAACAGGAGACATCTAAACCTCTATTGCAGTGGCTCCCTCAGCATTAAACTGAACAACAATATGCATCCTCAACCTTTATGCAAATCAACAATAGAAACAGAACAAATTTGATGCAACTCTCGAGTGCCTCCAATTTCCCAAGGTTGAGGATGTGAAAAGCTCACTCACAAAAATGAGGGTGTAAACGTATGCCACCATCTGAATAGGAACACCAAGAACTGTTGTGCCCTCAGGGGTTGTGTGCAACTGATTCACACTGATGCCTATCAGCAACAATGTGAGTGCCTCCCACTGAAACCCCACCATAAGAATAAGACAACCAATCCCACATCAAAATATTCTACAGAAAATTGCAGACGAGTACCCTTCACTAGAGTATTGAAAGGTGCCAAGAATGGCAACAAAACAAACCATGGTGGAAGAGACAGTTACTTGCAGCAGAGCTGGTAGGAGGGTACAGGAAGAAGGGATACTAAGTCCAAATTTGCAACTGTTTAAATTGCTCTCCAGTACTTAAACACAACTGTTATTAGGGGAAAAAACCAGAGAAAATTGAACCTCTGTTACAAATATTATGCTTCAAGAATTCAAGCACAGAAGCCACTGCTACAAACCTGCATGACAGAGAATCGTCGATTCATCACAATCTTCAGGAGTAATGCAATCACCAAGACCTGCAAAACCACTTGGTTATCAGAGAAAGCCATTCACTTCCATTCACTATCAGAGTACTCTAGGCAATAAGTCTGCTGCAAATCACAGAAACCCACCTTCAAGTTACTTAGCATCTTCACTGTTGCAGGATTGAAGTATAACTGCATCACCCCAAACGTTTACTGGTGAGTTAATAATAACTTTGCTTGGCAACACAATCTAAAAACCATGGAGCCATGGAGCTTCAAGAGACAGGATTGCAAGTTCAAATGAGCAAAGCCCAACCACACAATAGGATAGGGAATCTTAAACCTGCATGATGAACTTCAAGTAATTGTTGACAGCATATAAACAGGCTGGCACAGCAAGCAAATAGTTTTTCCTTGCAGCCTGATTTCACAGAAAAGAATCATTCAACGCACAATCAAACATAGAAAGCAAACATTGTGCAGATGCCATCCAATATCTCAATTCAATGATGGCAAAGAGAAGGACTACTCTTATCAAGCAATGGACAGTTCAATGGCATTGAGGAGGCAATCACATACTTCAGAAAGGTCAGTGGGAAAATGGTTGAAACAACTCTTCTATTGATGAAAGATAGCTTCTTTTCAGAAGTATGTCATGACTTCCTAACCCTCAAATCCTAAGCAGCACACCCTCTGTGGCATTGTTAAAGCCTCCTTTAACCTTCCACATTTAGCCTATGTCATTCTCAAGTGCCAGAGTTTGAGACTTCAAGATCTCTTTTTTGCTTCTCTAGCATTCCTAAACTTGCTAAACACACAGAGACAAAGAGTGGGAGAGAGAAAAAACCTGCAAAATAACAACTGGAGAAAGTAGTGACTTCTCTCCAGGATGTTGCCTTTGTGCCTGTCACCACTCACCATCACCATCACTATGTATGTAAGCAGATAGTTTTAGGTGCAAGGCTCTAACATCAAGGTACCAAATTTTTGGAAAAAACTATTGTTCTTGAAATCAATTACATCATGTTTAGGTTTTCTGTTCCCAGATGGAATGTAAAGCAGAGAAGGGGCTTCAAGGACTTGCCAGGGATTGAAATCCAGGCATCAGAGCATCCTACTTATCCAGGAAATGATACATATAAAATTTCACTTCATCACCCCTCTGAACATATGTGATGCACCCATTCATAAAAAAGCAGTATGAAACACATGAGAGCTCAGACAAAGGCACACACCTGCCAAAGGAGCATGCAGATTGCAAAGAAAACCTTCACAACTTCTGTCAAAAAATTCACGCTCACTGGGCTGAAGAGGAACTTTCCATCCACTTTTGACATATAAACAAGTATTGGCTGCACCAAGAGAACAATTTGGATGTGAATTCTTAGATCATATGTTCTTCTTTCGTGATCTGTTTGATGTCCACATAAACGATTATCTCTTGACTCTCAATTCCCTCAAACAACACTTTCCACAAACTCTTCTTCCAAATATGTGACCCCAAATTGTAGCGTTCACCAATGCCATGCATATTGCTGTTGCCACAATTGACAGGTATCATGATTGCATCAGCATCAGTCCAGAGAAATGTTCAGTTCAATGCCAGCTTGTATTGCTACCATCCCATGTAAGCTTTTGGGGCTTGGAAACAGACAATGCATGCAGGTAAAGCTGTAAATGAAAAAATCTTCTGAGTTTGGGTTTCTTGCTTCAGCCATGCTTGTTGTCACATGGTCCAGCAACTTGTTGTAGTGTTCTGCAATCAAGGCTAAAAGAAATTGTAAAATGTGAAGTATCAGTCTTGATGGATTGATCTTCGGCCAAGGTATTGAGCAGCCTTGGGGCTACTAACCCTCAAACAGGAACACTGTGCTCCTGGCCAATGGTCCCCTACTTCCCAGCTTCCCTACTTGCCTCTCTAAACCTAAATCATCAAGAAAGTATGAAACCAGTCCGGGGCAGAGTGGCACAAGGATCCAAATCCACTTTCACATAGACCAGCATTCCAGAAGATGTGCAGCTGGCAGTTAAATCTTCCACCAAAATGTCAAAGGAACCACATGAAGATAGTGAGTTGCAAGAAAGAGGAAAGAAGATTGTTGGCTGCCAACAATCATGATGGTCATTATTGCCCCCTATTAAGGCCTCAGGAGCTTACAGGTTTTCCCCTACAATGTTGATGACTAGTTGACCTAGTAGGACCTGCATTCTGATCTGCAGTTTTAGCTTCACTGACAAGCACTTAAATCTGATAATCAAACTTCATGCTGCTACTTTGATTTCATGCCAAATCCCTGTTGTTGATCTTCTCTACCATTTGAGCCACTGATTAAAAAAAATTCTGAAAGGTCTGTGAATCCTGTGTTGACCTCAAATGTTAGGTTGGACATTTGAGGTTAACATTTGCCCATCCACTGTCATCCATAACCTATGCTGCCACATTCCAAGAATGTTGGGGATCCCATCCATCTGCCTAACCCTGAGTTAAAAGGGGGCAAGCATCACAGTGGACGGGGACACTCTGCTACAAAAGTTGTGGCTTTGGTCTCCACTGCACTAATTCTCAAACATTCTTCAGCCATTTCTTGAGCTGGCGGCCCATTACAGAGAAACGAGGACAGTCTTCTTCCTTCACCAGATTTACGAGCATTTCAAAACGACAAATCTCATCCTAGATCTTTCCTCGTTCAATTCCCCGCCAAACATGCAATCTTCTTCCCTTTGCCATTTCCTACACTACAGTTCCTCAAGTGCTCGCTTCCAACTGAATATCGTGCAATTCGAACTTTCTATGGTAAGCCGCCGCCCTGATTGCAGCAGCATGACGACTTACCAAAGAAAGTTTCACGCCATTTCTCCATAGATTTTTCCACCATCAAGAAACCAAAAGAAAAGAAAAGAAAAGAAAAGCTTCATACCCGCCAATTCCTCAATGGACACCAAAAAAAGCCCCTGCCAACTGACCTAGTCCACGATCTATGCTCACAGCTTCTGAAAAAGCCAGATCAAGGCCATTTTTTCCCCCGCCCTCTCTCTCTCTCTCTCTCTCTCTCTAGCATCTCTCTGTCTCTTTCGCTATAGATTGGATCGGGGAGCAGAGTGTAGTGTGGTTGGTACCTGCGCACCGATGAGAAGACAGTCACCGACAACAAGCAAGACATTACGAGCTCGGAAGCCCTGTGCCTTTTTACTATGTTGATGATGATCATAAGCCACGGAGACTTGTCTGGCCGAGTCTTTGGATCCACACACCTTACACTCCAGCACGCCGTTCTTCATCGCACTACTACTACCAATACTACTACTACTACTACTACTACTACGACTAGTGTGATGCTACAGCGTTGGGCGATGGCGGAGACGAAAGCTCCAGTCCAGTCCCCCTGATGAGAAGACACACACTAGCCCTGCCTCCCTTCTCCTCCTCCTCCTCCTCCTCCTCCTCCCTTCGTCCCTTCCTCATTCATGCACTACAATGGGCGTCCGTCATCGTTAACGTTCTTCGTCCCCTCTCCTTCCCTCCATTATGGACTGCCCACCCCTCTCCTCTGCCTACCTACCTACCTACCTACCTACTAACCTACCTACTCCCTCCAATTACCTACCTACCTACCTCACGAATTTCTCTTCTCTTTTTCACAAGGCTTTACCAAAGTACCTTGGCAGCTTTGTCACTGACTAGGTATGTATTATTATTTTCAGAAAATTTGAAAATTTCCAAAAAAATTTTTTTTTTTTTTTCCCCCAAAAAATAATTTTGTTGTTAAGGAAATGAAAGAATCTTTAAGAATATTCTGGAAATATTTTATTTTCGACCATAATTAATTAATTAATTGTTGGACAGACATGTGTTGAAGCTGGTCTTTGTACTAACAATATAACAGAAAAAAAAAAAATTATTTGTTTTTTTAGTGTATAAGGTAATGCCCAAGGCTGTGTGCATTTACCCGAATATAATGGCCTACATGAGGTGGGGCCCTATTTCAATAATGCTCACAACCGAGGGCATTACACACATCCCTTGTCCCTAAGTGTGAAGGAAAAAAAATTTGTGACCAATTAAATGAGCCCTTTTTTTTTTAAGGTGCATTCACACCTAATGTTTAAATTCATGTTAAGTGAAAATCTAGGTGGCATCTTAGGTTGCACCCAATGTGAAATGGGTGGTTGTTTAATAGTAAGTGAATGTTTTAACTTCACATAATATAAAATCTTCGAGGTAAATAGGTTTAGGTCCTAAATGACTAGCATGGTGTTAGGGGGGCGGGG
>Ga0209208_10008549_pt1 | contig 13628 bp, 8 predicted proteins | sample S1TSphfallax_3_FD_187694 | JGI IMG/M metagenome (GOLD analysis project Ga0209208, IMG submission 187694) | Host-associated microbial communities from peat moss isolated from Minnesota, USA - S1T2_Fd - Sphagnum fallax MG (SPAdes) (version 2) | ecosystem: Host-associated > Plants > Peat moss >...
GTAAGGTAATGGAACGAGACCATAGAACAATGGATACAGGGAGGTTGTATAGTAAGTGGATTCAAGTGGAGCTTTTCATGTGTAGCAAGAACTGTATGAATTGAGGACCGTCTCCTAATTGACTCAAGGAGATTATGAAATAGTTTGATCATGTCTCGTGTAGTATCATAGTCTCAAAGGGATTCTCAATATTGGAAAATAAGATCGGGAATTTGCGAGAAATGCAACTTGTGGAGATCAAATCATGGCTCCAATTTTTCTATCTTTTTACCTTCCCATTCATTGGTTTTTTGGGCTCCAATTTTGTAATGTAGCCAATGTGATGATCATCTACAGGCTTATTAAACCAAATTTGACTATAAACGTGATATGAAAGTCAAAATTTCTAACCATCTTTCTATCTCTTTTGCTACCTATTGGAAACAAATATATAAATCTAGCAAACTTTAATTTTGATTTCTTGAATTCTGGCTTTTGAAAAACCCAAAATCCACTTTATTTTTACATTTGAATTTTAATTCTTGGCATAATTTCTTCCTCTAAAGAAGAGGTTGCATTGTGATCAAAATTCAGGGGATCAACAAGCTCTACAGATTCTCACATGTAAGAGAAAGTATCAAAACACATCCTCACTTTTTTTAATACTTTTCATTACAACATAAAAGTTCAGCTGCACATTCAGTAGCCATCAACTATCTTTGATCACACTTGTGCCTGTGTACATACTGCTCACAAATATTGAAATCAGGAGATGGTGGTTTGGATCATATACCCTCAAAGATTGTTCTCATTTTGGTCCATCTCTCTTTTGACAACGGACTTTGTTATCACAATTCTCTCAAGAGACACATATGCTCTCTTACAAACATCTTTAGGACCACATGACAAATATGAATTGTGTACTCACAATTCTCATTACAATGCCACACTCAATTCCACACATATGACAGTTCATGTAGTAGGGCTTGACAACTATAGAGGTCATAATACAGGTTGGGACACTAACTTCTATAACCAATAATTTGTAGTGCTTCCTTCCTCTCACAAATACAGAAACAGATGATAGATGTCCTTGCTTTTTTTTTACACACATCTCACAAGAAGATATCAGACTTCTTAGCACAAGAACCACCATAGTCTTTGCTGGCTACTGCAGTGTTTCAACACGAATAATATGAATCCAAATTGAATTTGAATTAAATTTAATAATTTTAATCTAATTCTGAACATTCAAGTTGCATGCAGTGGTATTCAATATTTTCTTTCAAATCAAACTTAATTTCCACAAAAACTATTCATAAGTTGATCGTCACTTATAATGCACAACCATGTGAAGCCCACGTTTGATAACAGAATAAATTTTTCTTAATTCAATCAAACTAATGTACATGTGTTGTTAGCCCAAGTGTGAATTCATTAGCCAATGAATTTTTCCTTCCAAAATCATTTTTTATAATTTAATTGAATTTTCAACCACAGAAAACTATTCAATAACAAATATTTGTTAGGTCTAAAAACATCAAGATCACGTTCATTAAATCTCCCTCATTGAGGGCTTCCAACAATACTAAGAGCACATGCAATTCCTCTATAGTTTCTAGATGATCTAATCAACCAAAAAACTGTTCAATATTCAATAACTTCTCCAATGTAGGTCAAAACATGATGAAACCAACTTAGTGCACCCATACTCATTCAGGGCTTTCTAACAGTACCAAGAGTGTGACAAGAGGCACCATTGTTTGGGAGATCTCAAAGTGATAAACAAACAAAACAAACAAACCAACTTCCCTTGCAAAACTACTTTTTTCTAAGCCTTAGGCTTTTGGTACTTTTATTTGATTTTCTTTTTGGACAGACCAAGCTTTTGATTCCTTGATCTATTGTTCTCTACCAATAGACCAGCTTTTTTTTCTTTGGCTAATTCTTGCACTGCGGCAACAGTTTATTTTGGAGATTTTCGTGATTTCAGCTTCAATTTCAAAAACTTATTATTGTAATTATTAATTTTTGCCAAACTTTCCAATCCACAAAGTTGAAACAGAAAAACCTGCAATAGACTATCGGTGCTGGTACTTGTCTCACAAATGAACGGCCCCATGCCGATCAACACAAGATAAGAGGTTGCATATGAAGCAGTGTTGGCAATGTGGCATGCAAACTAAACATTTCCATTCTTCCCAAAATTTCCCACGACATAATGTCATGAATTAACTTAATAAATGGGTTCAACTTTAGTAATGAGATGTTTTCAAAAAGAATTGTTGGATGAGTGCTCTTTGTGGATAAGAAAATGATTTCAAGGAACTTATGCATACTTTCCAGAAAGGACAAGTAGTCATGTTATATTGCTTGATCCACTTGCAATTATGATTCCTTGTTAAAATGTCAATCTCCAAGTCTCTATATTCTCAACTGAAGTTTGACACTAAACATGCAAATAATTGCAAAGTCTTGGGCAAGCTATAGATCTAGCCTAGAGTGTGCAATTGTAACTTTGGCATAATTCACAATTCTACATGATAAAGATGCCATTTGTCTTACCTGGACAAGTTGGAGCCTGTGGTAAATTTCTTATTTTGTAAAGTATTTTGAGAAATTCCTTAGTGTATTCTGAGAATATCTCATATTTATTAAAATAATACAGCACCTCCAGTATGGTGGGATTTTATCTTCTTTTGGCAATTTTTTTGAACCATGGCCTCAAAACAAAATCATGTGCAAATTTTGTCAATGGCGTGTGGAATTTCTTTCCCCCAAAATTGCCATATTTCGAGGAGAAACAGTCCGAATTTGCAAGAAACATAATTTGTTGGGAAAAAAACTCCTAAATTTCAAGAGGTGAGCAAATGAGTATTGCCAATATGCTTGGAGAGCACGAAGTCATGCTCCACTGGGGATAGGCCGCTGACCCACTATTTCAATACTGGCCACAGACCAGGCTTTTGATTCCTTGATGCACATTTCTCTACCCACAAACCCCCGGCTCTGGCACTGGCTTTGGCACTGATACCTTTTGTCACAACCCCTATGTTGATGGACACAAGATAAGATGTTCACATGAGATTTGCAAGTTGCGTATAAAAAAGTGCTGGAAATGGGGCCTGGAAATTCATCATTTCCATTTTATTTCCAATATCTCCTACAACATAATTTCATGAATTAAACTTAATAGTTAGCTTCAACCTTAGTAATGCAATAATGTTTCCACATAATTTTGTTGGATGAGTGCTTGCTCTGGTTCAGAAAACAATTTCAAGTGACTTCTGCATTTTTTTCCCTGCAAGGACAAGTATTGATGTTAATATATTGTTGATCCACTTGCAATGTTGCTTGTTGAAATGTTAATCTCCCAAGTATGTAGGTCAGTCATGTGTAGATTCATTTAAGTGATAAAATGTGTGTTCTCCGAGTCTTTATATTCCCATCTGAAATTTGACACTAATTATGGAAATAATTGCAAAGGGTCTGGTAAGCAAGTTATAGATCTAGCCTAGTGCTGTTGTCACTTTGGCACAACTCGATATATATATATACATGGCATTTGTCTTATATGGAGAAGTGTGATCCTATGGTAATTTTTGTGTTCTGTAAAGCACTCTAAGAAATTCTTCGTGCATTTGGAGGGTATATCAAATTTATGAATAATGCACACCTCCAGTATTGTGTTTTCTTTTTTGGGCAAAATTTTGCATCACAGCTTTTAAAAATCAGGATTCCATTTAGAAGGTCTCACACCATAGCCAAAAATGTCATTTAAGTACACTTGATTATTTATAGGTTATTATCTTGGCCTACTACCCCCTATCCCTCCACAGGGGGCAATGGGCAAATAGTAATAATTGCAGTGGTGGGGGAGTTTTTAGAATTTTTCATATGGTCATCCATAGTTCATTCCAAAGATAATTTCCGAAATAACTAATTCATTTTCAAACCTAATTACATTTCTTTCTTAATAACCATCTCCCACCCTTCCAATAACTACCTCCATTTTATAAATTATTTCATTTTTTTTCCCTGCACCAATATGAATATGAAAAAAACAATTAACATGTGTCTTCTCATGTCCAGCAACTGTATATTAATTTAAATTAAAATTGATGTTGACATAAATAATGATGAATTATTAAAAATTGTTGATCATCATTGGTAGTGCGTAGCAACATGGAACTCAAATATATTAGAGATATCCAAAAAGCGAAAGAAACACGATATTAATATCCTAAGATTAGTCATTCAAGGGGTGAGATGAGAAAATAAACAAGGAAAATAATAATAATATGTAAACAAAGAGTGAGGACAAGTTCAAACTCATATTATACTAAATTTTGTGGAAATCTGAGTTTGATTTCATCTTTTGTTTCTTTTTCTTAATCGTTTTTGGTGTTGGTGTGCTTAGTGATGCCATAATTATTTTGAATCTGGTGCATTAGAGATAATGGTATTGAGTTTCACCATGGATTCAATAAAATTCCTTCATTTTACTAATAACAACACTAGTAAGGGGGTGTGGCTGAATTCACTATGAATTTTCATTAGATTTTATGCAGAAACTTTAATGAATGGACCCACTAAATTCACCAATAGTGAAATAATGAATTCATAAATAGTAGATTCACAATTTTGTATAATGTTTAAAATTAATATAATATATTATTAATAATTTTGTCAAAATATGATTTATATATGGTCCAAATACAATTTTCATACAATTAACATACGGTCCATAATATATGACTATTGGTAGAAAGGTATGAACCTTAGCCTCCTAATATGCACTACATTGTTTTTGACATCCAACCACCATTTTGCTTTGTGATAAACAATGTAACATTAGAACATGTTAGAGTCACACAAGATTGTTTTGTTTATATATATATATTCATATCTTATTCAAATGAAACAATTGAAAAATGATCCTTGAACTTTTCTCAAAGGTGTATACATATATATAATTTCAAAACATTTAAAGGACAACACATTTGAATTTTTCTATTTAGTAACAATCTTAAATATATATCTTCATGAGAAAATATGACTTGACAAGTTGCAGTGTTGTTTAGGCAAAAGAATTTATGAAAAAAAATAATATTTTAATTAATATTAAAATTGATATTAATATTTCATATTACATTATATTTCAGTGATAATAATATATAAGATATTGCTTATGACATGTTAAGTATTAAATATAATGTATGAACAATGTATGTCATACATATTACATAAAAACATGTATAGTATAATGTGTATTATTACATAATATTTAACATATACACATATAATAAATTTATACATAATTATAATTACAATATATAAACTAAACACAAGTTATATGTTTTTATTTAAAATTAAAATAATTATTTTAACATTACTAAAAAAAATTGGTTAATGAATTACCCTGGTGAATTGCCGCTACTAGATGTGGACACCAGGGTTTCTTTCTTCAAATTCCTCAAGTAGGCGTGCTGGCGAGCATCCTCAGCATTAAGTAGCAATAAATGGCGACTGTCCTGGCGGACTAGTAGATCTTTTTTGGAATCCTGCCTAGTTCTGGCGACCTAATAGAACACACTGTCTAAATCTGGCGACTTTTAACTGTTTTTTATTCTCAAGATATGGCGAGTTTTTTTTTTTAATTCTCAAAAATACCTGTTGTTAGATTGTTGATCTGCTTGCAATGTTACATGTTGAAATGTTAATCTCCCAAGTATGATAATTCAATCATCTGTAGATTGATTTAAGTGATAAAATGTATGTCTCCAAGTCTCTATATTCCCATCTGAAATTCGACACTAATCATGGAAATAATTGGAAAGTATTTGAGTTATCTGTAAAGTAACCCTGCCTTCACACCGTCTTTGGGACTCCATTCACCCCACTTTCAGTGGTATCACAAAGTAAAGAACTTTTATTAGATCTCAGAATGAAATGCCGACACTCAGCATTTAATGCAATAAGGGGTAACCTTATAGTCCACCTGAATTTTGAGTTTTAACTTGATAGATACTCCATGTAATTTGAACATTCCCTCCAAGTTCTAAAAGGGGATGAAGTGAGAACATAATTCCATTTTCCCATCAAAACGATGTTTCCAAGTTGGGCTCTTTGGGCATTGTGTATATGTATGGGGGATGTGTTGTTAGAATTTCAGAGTGGAGGATGTGGGGTCAACAGATTGATGAGCATGGTTAGTATTTCCTAAACATAGAGTGGATATCTAATCCACAAAGTCCTCAGAATTTTCATTTTGTGTATATGTTTAGCATTAGAAAGTTAAATTGGTTCTTGCAATGTGATTCTTGAATTTTGACCTGACATTAAATTTGTGCATTATCCCATTAGATTTTGGCCTCTGAAAACAGTCTTAATAATTCCCAAAATGCCATTTTTAACTAAATAAAAATCCAAAAAATACCCATATTTTTTAACACCAACTAGGAGTATATGGTAAGGGTATCTGGACACTACCCATCTACTAGAAACCATAATTTTTATATACCCGGACATTAAGCTGAGAGAAAAAATTGAGTGCAAACATACTTCACCCCCCTGGGTAATTGAATTGAAAAGCTGTATGTATCCCTTACTGCAGGATATATCAAAAACAATATACCTGCCCAACACTGGTGTTAGGGCAGGCAAAACAATGGCAAAGAACAGTTTTAGAAATAGAAAATTTCAGGCAGATGAAATGGAGGATAGTTATAAAGACAATGTGCATATTATGGGGAGGAATTAATTAATAATATAGTAAGCTGTGGATTCAAGGATTTGCTTCATTTGCTGCTGCTGCTTCCTTTGCTGCAGGATCTGATCTCTTCAGCTCAATCTTCTGGACTCTAGAATTTGTTTTCAGCTCTGGCAGAGAGTAGTTGCTGCAGGTGGGTGGATGATCATGATCATGATCAGTCTATTAAGCTGCAGGAGAGTTTGCTTACCTTGCTCTGCACTCCTCCGACAACCACCTAGCAAATCTGTCCCAGTACCATGAGCATTCAAACAATTAGCTAGGTTGATCATCTCCACATGATCAACAGATCAGTCTCAGAATCAAAAAAAATTTGTGGAAGATGCTCAGATCTGAAAGATACAAATTTTAATTGGAGAGTATAACTACCAGTTTCTTCATGAATGTTCTAATGGCTGACAAAGTGCTTCAGGAAAATAGAAAGTCTGTTTGATTGAAGCTGATCTGAAGGAAACACAAATATATACTTGTACATGGTTGTTGTTGTAATCTAAACCCTGAACCCTGAACCTGTCTGACAGCTGCTTGAGGAATATAGAGCTGCTTGAAACTGACCCTAAACCCTGAAGAAAGATACAAGATACTTGAAAATGGATGTTGTTGTATTGTAAACCCTAAACCCTTATACATACAGTACCTGTGAAGTGCATCTCGGTTGGTTCCAGCATCGGGAATGGGAGTAATCTTCCCAGTAAGGAAGTTGCGGTCTGAGACTGGATCCTCGAGGAGTTTGAGTCCTAAGGCCTCCAGACTTGCCAAGTTCTGGGGCGTGGCGTTATCTAGTTCCGCAAGAGTTCCCGACAAGGCATCGGTCTGCAGGGCACAAGAAGACAGGAGCTCTTGAATGCAAAGCTAATTTCTTTATAGCATATATACATTGAACACTTCCAGTCTGAACAACAAGCACCCAAAGTAGCGGAACCCCATAAACATAGGTCTCGAGGATTCATTGATCACTGCAGAGAATATTGTGTTCAGTGCACAAATCAAGAGGATCTGCTCGGTACCTGGATTCGGAGATAATTGAGACCAGATTCATGAGCCTCAAACATTATGGAAAGGTTGTAGTCCACCATGTCTGCACTGGCATCAAGGGCACTGTCAATCAAGGGTGAAGAACCGTTGTTTAGCACCCACTTTAACGCACCCTACTTAGCTGCATCCTTTGCAGAATAGCCTGTTGGATTCGACCCTGTTCCCAGTGACAGCACCAAAAGATCGCTGAAGTTCTGTGCACAAGGGAAAACAAAGGTCCACATGTGTTCAAACAAGGATCATAAACCCTCAGAGACCATGTCTTCAAATAACATGATAAACCCACAACCCTAAACCACTTGTTCTTTTTAATATGTTCAGATCATGTGCACTGCTGCTGCTGTATATGTATAGCTAGGTCCTTGCATTTGAAGTCTATCTACTTGACTCTGAAAAAGCAAGCGCTGCAAAGTAGTCCAGCAGCTGGTTGCAGTGGTTGCTGAAGGAATTGCTAGCAAGGATGTTCAAAACACAAGAACTTTACCGTGTAAGTCACTTTTTCTGCACGAGGGCCACCTGATTTCACTTCCTTGACTGCTTGTGTAATTCCCACATATGTCTGGCACCACATTGCAGGCCCACAATTTATAACCCATTTCAATCTGAGAATGTCATAAGCTTAATTAGATTCAAGCAGTTGATCTAAAGTGTCAAGATTGAAGCCATAACCTTACTGTTGCACTAGATGATTATGATATGATAAAGAAGCAGGTGTACTGAAGAAAAACAATGCTGAACATGATAAACACTAAACACTGGGTATAGTTGAGCATGAGAGACTAGAACTGAATCTCCTGGAATAAAGCTTGGGGTTTAGGGTTTAGGACCAAGCTGGTGCATAGATTACAGAAATAACAGGAAGGAAGAGAAACCAATTACCGGATTGTTGACAGCCACTCCTCCATCAACCATGTTGAACTGTCTTGTTTGGGGAGCTGGATGATCCGGAAAGCTGAACTGCACAGCAGGCAAGTATGTGGGAGCTGCTGTTGAAGCCTGACACACAAGCTTCAAGGGTGGATTCTCAAGTGGGTTTCGCTTAGCCTTCACAGCTCCATGAATATCATCACAACCCAAAGAACCATGTTCAGATCATCAGATCACAAATGCCTCTTGACATTGAATTGAAGCATGCATGGACATTGCCAGGGATTTGCTCTTACAGCTGGGAGCTCATCACTAGAGGCTGTGACCTGAATAATATAAGCATAATGTATAATTGAGAAGAAGCTGGAAAGATTATACTACCTGCCATGAGGAGAAGAAGACTGGTTGCTGAGTATTGATGTCAAAAGATGGGATTATAACAGAGGTGAGAGGAATCGACAAAGGATCATCACCCAACAGCTCTTCAAGCACACTTTCCAGCCCTTTTCCTGAATACTTGGGTCCAAACAGCGAGACAATGGTCTTCCACAACTGGCCAAAGGGCCCTCTGCAATCACATCACGCCAATGAGCACAGAACTGAAGATCAGAGTTCTATGATCATTCTGCTGCATGCAGCTACACAAGGACCCATGAACCCATGATGAGTTTTCCAGTTCCTAATGATGAACCAGCTCTAGGACTTGAAGGATGTCATAATTCCTGATGGTCTAATCCTTATAGCAAGGCTAGTACAATATATTATGAGGGTTGATCATCATGCTTGCTGATGATGAAACTGTAGAGGTGAGTCTCAGGGGATCAGATGCTGTACGTGGATGGTGGGAAGATTGTGGGAGCATTGTTGATGTAGATTTCAGTGAATTCCGCGGCACTGAAACGGGGCCGTGTGGGTTTGTTTGGATCGGGGACTGTGACCAAGGATGCGACAAGACTTCCAGTGCTGGTCCCTGCAACCAAATCAAAGTAGTCCACCACTCTGCTGTCTGGTCCATCCAGTTCCTACAGATATTCCCAACCATACCAATAACCCACGGGTTCATAAATTCACAGCAGATTCAGATCCCTCTGATCAGCACTAGAGTTCTCCCTGCAGATTAGGATCCCTCTAATCAGCACTAGAGCTCTCCCTGCAGCTAGTGAAGAACATGCATACATAGCCTAGTACTGTGCATTTTTCTCATGATCAGCTGCTGGATGGGGATCATGCACACTAGGTCAGAATTTCATTTTTTTTTAAAATTGGTTTCACCTGGAGTTTTTTTTCGAGTTCAGTAAGTTGGACGGCAGGGATGATCCCTCGCACCCCGCCTCCGTCAATGCTGAGAATTGTCAGGCGCTTCCCTGTGGACCCTTTGGGTTGCGCTGCCTTGAAATTTTCTGCCATATAGTTTATTGCTTCTAGCTGCTGCTGACGAGCTAATTTGAGCCAGAAGATTGGACCAAAGCTGAATATAAGAGAATCTTAAGAAATGAATTAGCACAATGTAAAATGTCAACGTCGCTGGATCTTGGAGGAAGCTGAAAGAGTTGCTAGCTGGAATCCGCAGATGGAGATCAGTTCAGAAGCTGAAATGGTGGCCACTTGCACGTACACAGCACCTAGAAAGTACTAGCGAAACTGCAAAATACAATGAAAGCACATAAATGCAAAACTGATCATGTCAGTTCTCAATAAAACTCAGCGCCAAACCCAATTAAGGAGGAAGAAGACTAGAACCCAATTTCACAAATCCTGGGTCATTCTGCAAAAATGGTGCTCAAATCTGCTAAATTCATGACAACAACTCTAGAGCAACAATTATTACAACAACAATAATGCAGACGACAATTGATTCAATCGTTTCGTAAAATCATAATAATATTGATGTCAACACTAGTTCCTGGCAGCCTATAAGTATTTCCAACAAATTTAGCCTTGGATCTGAATTCTTTCTGCATGGATCAGACCTGATGTAGAGGGGATGCAACTCACATGAAGTCAGCAGTAGTAGTAGCAGTAGTAGTAGCAGTGCTTTGCAGCAACTGTACTTCTTACACAAGTGATGGAGAATATAGTTGATTGTTCTGTGCAAATGGGTGCATGATATATAGATATATATATATGCATATATGTATGAAGGAATCTCCACATCCCACATCAACGTTTTCAATTTAGGAAGATCGTGATCAGCAAGGTAAGTCTGGACAACAAGAGAGCTGCAAGTCAGCAATTGCAGATGGAGATCATGAGTAGCTGCATCTGCACGTGTAGTTGACAAATTTGTGCAATGGAAGAAAGAAGTAGCCTGAACTTGTGGAGGGGGGGGGGGACTGTTGAAGGAAAACCCAACTCCCCAAAGATGCTCATCCATTCGAGTACAGCTTCGATCATGACTCAGGTAGTAACTAAACCACACGTGACAACAACACTCCTCATACACGTGAATTCATCATTAGCCAATCTGTTCATTAGCCAAATTGAATTTATCATTAGCCAATTTGTTGATTCACCCTTGTGTTCTTTTTGGGATTTTTCAATTTGTAGCCGAAGTGGGGATCATCCATAGGAAGAAGAAGAAGTTCAAAAAAAAGTGACCTAAGTTCATCCCTACTAGGGAGATTTAACCAAATCGGATGGCTGTATATATTATACCACATATTATGATTTGTACCAATCTTCAATAAATCTTTTTGTTATTTCTGGCTACACATTGAAAACCAAATATAGATGTTTGACAATTTTGCATTATTTTCTTCTCACTTTTGGCAATTGAAAACCTTGGACAACATGCGAACTTGACTTTAGAATTTTTTTAAGTTTAATCAAAAACCTAAAACCAATTAAAAGTTTTTTGCTTTCTGAAAATATTAAAGGACCAGAACTGAAGGTTCTTTGATTTCTAAAATTTTAGAGACTGCCCAACACTGGTGAACCCTCCTACTTAGTCCCCGCCCCCACCCCCAAACTACCTAGATAATGGGTACAGCACAATGTATGTAAAGGTGCATTCATTCTAGGTGTTAGGGACTCTAGTGTTGAGTCCTCACACCATACTAGTCCTTCCGTTTTTGTCTCCCTTGGTGGTTACTAAATAGGGAAATGTATTTGGATGATTAGAACATAACAAACCACTATGGATGGACAAGAATATGATGAAAAAATGTTTCTTGTTCACACACCATCCATCTTACATGTGGGAATGGTGAGTGCTGGTTCTCTTTGGTGTATGCAGGAGAATCCCACTAATCTTTGCTTGGTTGGTTATGGATGGGCATCACAGTCCCAGTTAGAAGGGTAAACTCAACCTGCTCTAGGGTCTCTTAGTCCAGACCAGAGAACCATTCCAAGAGCATCAACTGAACCACAAATCTAAATGGCTCCTTTCTTGATCTGACCCTAAGAGACCCTATGCATGTATCCCCTTGACTGTTAGGGCAGCAATCCCCATGGATGATGATGCGGTAAGTCCAACAACACTCTTCTTCTGTTGACATTAAGAAAAATCTTAAAGATCCTCCCGACATTACGTTGCCAACTATGGAGGAGTGCCAAAGTCTAAATAACCTTATTATGGTCATATGACCTGATTTCTTATAAACCAAAAGAGGTGATGTAATTGTCAAGAGCTTTGGTGCCAAGTTCCAACTTGCTTGCATCACATTGTTTCAACACCTAAAAAACACAAGCTTTATGCTGTGTCCACTTGCTCCCAAATTGGGCTTTTCTTCCATTTTGTGATATTGCAAATTTGGCCAATATTTCCCAAAATTAGAAAAACTAGTCCAACTTTGTACACTTTAAAAATGATTATCAGCCAATTAAGGAACATAAGAAGCCCAGTGAGCGTACACTTGGCAAAATCTGCCAGCCTCCACCCCAACCCTAAAATAAAAGCTGCCATTTTTTATTGGGTAGGGCCAACCCTTCTAATATGAGTTCCTTGTCTCTGGCTGCCCATCGTAAGAACTCACAAATTGCGGGAAGTCTCGACAACTTTGTACAACCTTGATGTCTTTCAAGCCTGAAAAGTTTTGTTGCCTAACACAAGAGCTGATTTGGATGATGGAATGCCATTCTTATCACAATCTCAAATTATTCAAGATTTGAGTTTGCCTCAAAAAGATGATAATTAATTAATTATTTTAAAAAATGTTAGATAGGCAAGTTTGATATCCATTATTCATTCATTCCAACTTACTTTTGGATTTTTTTTCACATGACTCATATTTATGCTTTCTACCCCACCACCAATTTATTTTACAATAAATGGAGCATAACATCTCGGTCCAAATCTCCAAAACCTTGGAATTTTGAAAACTGACCAAAAAGTGACCAGAGGGCAGACTGAGAAAAATATTTTGCTGCTGTCCTCTTCTATTGACTGCATGAACAACTATGGGCAAATATAGTGTTAGGGGAGCTTAACCGATGCCTGGGCAGCCCTTGGAACATCTTTCCCAACTCAGTCCAATTAGAAAACTTAAAAGGGACCTGCTTGAGTCAAGACATGTGTACCAAATCTAGATAGGCCTTTTGCAATCAAAATTGGATGTTTTGTCGTATTTAAGGGTCAAAAATTAAGATTCATTTGTCAATCTTTCATAGTTATCAAAATAAAATATAAAGGAAAATTCTATTTTCACACCTTTTTTGCCGGTCTGATTTTAAACAGAATAAATTTGAGTGTGTCTGACCACCTCCCTGTGGTTGGCATCACGTCGACCTACGCGATTTATTCTGTTTAAAATCGGATCGGCAAAAAAGGTGTGAAAATAGAATTTTCCTAAATTTAAAATAAAATAAAGTAAATTAAATTGATGCCCCCATGTTCCTTCAAAACGTGTCAACGGTGAACTACTCTAACTCATGGTAAAGCCCCATTTTGTCCATGGGACTTAACTTGTATGACCCTGGTACACTTCTCTAAGAACTGGTCCTCCGTCCCTGCACGTTTTGGTAGTTCCCTGTTGAA
>Ga0209208_10008550_pt1 | contig 13627 bp, 14 predicted proteins | sample S1TSphfallax_3_FD_187694 | JGI IMG/M metagenome (GOLD analysis project Ga0209208, IMG submission 187694) | Host-associated microbial communities from peat moss isolated from Minnesota, USA - S1T2_Fd - Sphagnum fallax MG (SPAdes) (version 2) | ecosystem: Host-associated > Plants > Peat moss >...
CACCAAATATTAATAAATGACTATGCATAGTACATTAAGCAAACAATGACTATTGTCCAACTAAAAATTTACACATTTAATAGCACAATACAACTATAATTAAACTTATCAATGACTACACATTGAGTTAGCTTCTCCATGTGTCCAAATCAAATTTTTCCACATGAGCAAATCATTATATGCCTTTTGTCAATAAACTATACTTTTAAATCACTCAATTTTAACTCAACAATCACAAATAAATGACTATGGTCTTCCATCTTCATGCCACACATGGACCAATAAAACATTGCCATTTAACAATATGATTATTTTCCACATGTCAATATTTTAAAATGCCACATACGCAAAATATATGTTGCTAATTAGCAAACTTAATGAGTTATATTACTAGAACCATACACAACAATGGTTATTAAATGCCTACAAATTTTTTACTCCCTCTTCACACCTAACAATATTCTACTGACATGTGGTACATTTACTTGTTGTCATGTGCATCCATTGTTGCCATTTGTTAGAACATGAAATATATTTGTAGTCATATTTTAGTCAATGTAATCAATGACACCTATCAACTAATAGTCATATTTTGGTTAATTTTAAAATGCCACATTAGCAACACATGGCATGAACGTGGCACCAATGGGTCCGAGATTACCCCTATGACTATAGGATGATATGTGCCATGTGATGTCCACAACGACTATGTGTCCTTTTCAATCTGTTCATAATGATTATAATGAATATAGTCATATGTGTCCTCTATAACTGAAATATGGGTTATAAACTTAGTCATAAATCTTGGGATGCCTTCTATTGATACATAATAAAAACCATAAAGAATAATCTTTTCCATCAAAGTTTTCAAATTTTCGTAAGGTCATGGAATTTAAATCGGATGATGTCAAAATGTTCATTAGTACATTATGGTATGACAATGTTGATGATCATGATTTCTTAGGTTGGAAAATGTTCTTCCATTGAAGATTTTCTTGGGCTAAGTGTTTTTTCAATCATTTGACAAAAGTAAGATGAAGTTTTGAATTTTTAAAAAATGGAAAATTGTTGTCAAATAAGGGTTTTTTAAAAACCTTTTATTAAATTATTGGTGTACATTTACACAAATGTACAATTATGTTTCAATTTTATATTCATAATTCTTGTGACTTCTTTTAATTTTGAAGCTTAAATCATTTATATGTGATCTATAAAATTATTCATAGTGAGTGAAATTTTACAATTCCTACTTTTGATACCACAATACAGTTGTGATTGTTTCCATTTCCCTAGTTTTATTTATTCCCATCGTGGTCGTCATGTTATTTCTACTAACCTTAATATCCTCTCAAGGCCGAATTTAATTGAATTTTTTTTAGAGGCACTAAGTTCAAAAAATATTTCTTGTCATTATTATTTATCAAAGAAGCTATTGATAAAGGTCTTAAGAAGTTTATCAACAAGCAAGAAGAGCTTTTGGAGTTCAAGGGATATTAAGTGAGTGGAAAGCCAAAGTTCTTTTGTTTATGCATAAAAGGACTTGTGTTTCCTCCATGGTTCAAACCTCTTCTAATTCCTCTTTGTTTGTTCATTTAGGAGATCCGGATCACCTAAAGATTCTCCAATGGTCCTTGGTCATCGCCTATATGGATAAATGTAGTAACAACTTTGTGTTTGTTTGTAAAAAGTTCTATGTTTCTTCTGTTTTCTTTGAGCTTTATTCTCATGTCGATACATATGTGGCCTTTGATCTTGCCCAATCTGATATCTTGAATTTTCACCACTCTTTTAATAAGGCCCATAATTCTAAGGGGGAAGTTTGGCCTTCATCTTTTGTTTCTTTATGTTGTTTGGAAGTTTCATAAAAACCCAATTAAACCTACATTCATTTGTGCATCCAACTCTAATTTTCCAACTAAAGTTTCTAAGTGCCCGTGGTTTTTTTTCCAAGCTATGTTTCATGTGGTCATTACCTTTGGGTGTCAAAACTCAAAAAGATAGGTGATCCCTATGTTAGTAGTTGGATTCTCAATAACTTTACAGGAGTGGTGGAGGTAATAAATAAACTTAATCTTTTGAGATTTTATATTGATAAAATTTCCTCAATTCTATTGCAATCTTTTGGTTTCTTAGCTCCATACACTAAAATTGACCCAATGGATCTAAAAGCTCGTAAGAGGGTTTTGATGAACAAAATGTTACATTGGATGTTGGAGCTTCATCATTATAAATTTTTGATGGCTCAAAAAATAGCCTTGAACTTTAGGTTTTTGTGGTTAAAAAATAAAGTAGAGATCAATTTGTTTGAAAATCTTTGTAGCTTCAAAGTTGTGAATGCTTCAAATTTGATCTCTTGGCTAGATTTCTTATTAGACAAATTGTTTCTTTGTTTTGGTCAAGGTGTTTATAGGTAATGCATTGGTATCCCCATGGTTATTAATTGTGCAGTCTATTTGGTTAATTTTTGTATCTTTACCTATGAGTTATGCTTCATAAGTTGTCCTTAGTTTGCAAGTTTGTGGATTTCATGTACTAGGACCAAAACTCTTTTGGCAATGGCATATACCCAAAAAAATCTTGTGCACAAGAAGGAAAAATTTGATTTGCAATTAGTGTCTACGACTGTTTTTTAGTCGAAAGAGACATTTTACAACTAACTATCTAGTAGTTGCCTAAGACAAGTCGTAGGCAACAAATAGTCGCATGAGACATTAAATCAGGATGACATCATCAAAGACTAAACTTAGTATATATTGTCTCGTCCTATGGGGCCAGTATATACATAGTGTATATGGGCATCATTTTGCGACTGTAAATTGCAACTATTTTGGTGCATCCAATTTCCAACCATGTGAAGACACATGTTAACTAATTGATCTACAAAACAATAACATATTTGGACCATCCAATTCCTATGTTTCTGATTTACAAATGTGGCATTTGATTAAAAGGTCTCATTTTCCCAAATTGTGATATTAGATGATATAGAATTTTCTAAATCTTATGGCCAAGAAATGGCCATGTCTTTTGTGTTTGGCTAATCAACACATGCCACGTGGCTCATTATGAACATCATGCCATTCAAATATTTATTTAAAAACCCTAGATATATCCCAATCATTAGATGTCAAGAATAAGGATTTTGACACATGTCGCATTATTATTTGAATGAAAATTTCAAATCTACCACATCTTCTAAAGATTGAGGAATAAAAACATGCCACATGGCAATGTTAAACAATTTGTAAAATATATTTTTATTGAAATGGAATAATCGACTTCAGTTTAACATTATGAATTGAGGTTAGCATTTTAAGGTTTAATTAACAATGTTCTAGGGTTAGGGCTACCATGGCTCACTAATCACACACAAAATGGACATGGAAAATGCTTACCATTGAGCTAATAAAAACTCAATGAGCACACTCACCTTAAGTTTTGCAAAGATGGAAAAATGTTCTGTATTGAACATGGGTTCCTACCTTAATGTAATCAATAATACTTAGTTTGAATAATTAGATGATCCACATATAAACACAAGGATTAGTTTGTTTGTTTTGTTGGCTAGGGTGAGTGTGCTGTCTTGGCAGCCTTGGTAACACAGGTGGCCGTGAGATGTCATCTAGTCTCCAAGCCCTGTCATTGTTTCCTTTTCTACCCCCAAATCCATTATTATTATACATGTACTTTGGTTTGAGCATAGCATTCTGCAGATCCAGATGATGAACCCCATTTGGCTTCCTCTCATGTGAATCTTTCAATTCAATGTGCTGAAGTTGATCTGAACTGACACCCTGTATGTGCAATGCATCAAAGGCTGCTTCCCAGTCATCCTCTACATCATGTGTATTTTCATTGTCATCAGACCCACTTCTTGTGTAGTTGCTACTTGTGCAACTGCTATTAGACCTCTAATGACAACACCATCCATCAACTGAACTTTGTTTTTGTTCATTTCCTCCATGCAATTCCCCACTTTCAAAGTACATGGGACAACTTTCACCATGTTCTGACCTGGAAACCTCTTTTTTTGTGTGTTTGCGTTCACCATCAGAGTCATTGACCACTGATTGAAATTTTGTTAGAGGTGAACTTGTAGGTATGTGATCATTGGTAGTCACACTTGATCCAATGCCTGACTGTGACTCTGGCCTGAAGTCCCAATGTTCTCCTGCCCTACACAATCTACCTCGCCTAGCTCATGGTGATGATGTGGCTTTGCTCTCCCTTGTTTACCTACACATGGCACCATCAAACTGCTTAATGCACCCTTTTTAATGTAGTAGTGTTGGCAAGTAGATGTGTGTGGGCTAGACTGCTAATTGGAACTTAAGCTCAAAGACCCTGCCTACCTCTAAACAACAAAGTGAGACCAAGTACTGTTCAGCTCATGAGGGTACCTTGAGCAGAATGAAGCCCAATGACCTTTTCAATTCCTACTCCCCTGTAATCTTAACACAAATGAAAGTTGTCAACCCAATGTGAACCCCCTTAGGTCTGCTAGAAAATGCAAGTACGATCGTTGCCCTTCTAGATGTAGATATGCCAGCCCTTCTAGAGAAAGCCCATGCTAGTTAACCAGAGCACACATTGAGGTCAAATTACATAACCCCATGCAACCCATAAAAAAGAACTGAAAAATATTTAAATTTCCATTAAAATTCCCCTAAAAAACCATTTTGGGATCATAAGATGTTTTAAAGGTTAAGGACTAATCTAAACACACAAAAAGCAGAAACAATGGGACTAGCTCATTTTATCAAATGTTTTTTGCACTTGAATTTCTATCCTAGTTTTCCAACCTCAAAGGTTGATCTTTGTGTAGAAAGTTGAGAAATTGAAAGAATTACATAAATCAATCCTCAAAGAATATATACAAGCAGTGAGTTCCCACCTATCTTCTGTGTATCATTTGGTTTCAATGATTCTAAAGCTAACCTCCAGATTTTGGAAATCAGGAAGTTGGCGCATATTACATGTCTTGCTTTTACACCACCACACCCATTGCCACATTCAAGCTCAACACAACACTGCTCTTTCAGATGGAGGTGGTGCTGAGAAATTGGTGAAGTCATTGTGCAGAACGTAGCCTTTTGGAAACACCCATTAACATCAATGCACTTATTGATTCTGTAGGCAAATGAAATCCATGGCATAACCACATTAGTTTCAAGAGAAAACAAGTCATTTTGCATATCACATCCTTTTGCAAACATCCATTACATCAACACACTAATTGATTTTGAATGCAAATAACAAAACTACTTTAGTTTCAAGAGAAAAGAAGTCATTGGGCAGAACAAAGCCTTTTGCAAACACCTATTACATTGATGCATGGTATATCATTGAGGTTATGCAATCCTCCATAGAGAATCTTCTTGCAAAGAGATTTGGAAATGGAACTTACATACTGAGTGCACAAGTTCAGCTGGAAGACACTATATCACATTCATGTCTCCACTTGAAATTGGTGCCTCTGTCCTAGAAATCAGAGTAACCTTGGAATTTGGTTTCTGGGCATAATCAATATTTCTAGAACAGTGCACTGAAATCCCTTGTGTTGACAAAGAAGACATTTTCAGGGGTGTTTTTGTGGGCACTTGAAACATAGGGACCTTATGGTGGCAGTTTTCTTAAGAAGAGTGGCGTAAGGAGAGTTGGAAGGAGAATGTGAGGACAAAATCTCGGATAGGTTACTACTGTTGGTTGGGACTCTGGTAGAAGGGAGAAACTGTGGTGTGTAGGGGGAGTCACTGTTGTCAATCGCACTAGAAGTCTGTGCACATAATCTCACATGATGGGATTCCTCTGCTGATACTTTAATTAGTGTCTTCAGAAGTGGAAAGGAATGGTTGTCAATGCTCATTGGATTGTTCATGCTATTATGGTGGACCATGCTTCTGTCAATGGCAAATCTGGCTGAGAAATGAGGTTTGAATGACTCAAAGAAGTGAGAAAGCCTTGTTGTGAAGCCCAATCCACAACTCTTAGAAGAGCTGCTAGATCGCAATCCTGCAGAGTTCACCATCACCACCTCCAGAGGCTTTTTTGAAAAAAATTAAAGGTGAAACAATTGTGGAAAATGGGTGGTAGAGGTCAAGACCTTGGACTCCGAAATAAAATATCTGTGAGGAGTTGTATTAATCTCCAGAGGAATACATGTCATGGCAGGAGGCAATTCGACCTCTATGTCATCAAACTCAGAGGATCCAATAGCTTTCATTGAACCCAACTGCCGTGAGCTTTGTGAGATTGGCAACCCTTTGGAATTGCCTCTTCCATTCAATGTACCACCAGCCTTGAATGATCATTCTGGCAATGGACCTTCTGGAACATCATCTTCCTGCAAAGCAAGCAAGTTTGGATCTTACCTCTTTACTTTGAACAAATCCCATCACCTAACAAAAAATCAACACAACATCAGAAGCATCAAGAAGCAGTAATTAGAGTTGATGCTCTCCCTTGTACCTCCATATGTGTGCTTGCAAATTCCAGTAGTCTAGTATGGAATGCTCGCTGTTGTTCTACAGTCTCTATATGTGAGTTTCCTTGTTTAGGGTAGAGCAATTTTGAGCTTTCAAGAAGGTATCCCTGAAGAAGCTCACTTTCATCACCATCACCATCAACAGCAGCTGCTCCAGCAGCATGCATTGGCAACAAAGAGATGTAGAGATCCCACTTGTTCCTTTACAAGTCTGAATCCCAACACTTGATGTACTCGAGTTTCACTACTTTTGGCAGAATTTGCTTAATCTGAGCTAAGTGCTGGAGATGAAACCGTCAAGAACACACCCAAGATACAACATTGCATTAGTTTTGCTTTGCAACAGCTTTGTGGAACCAAGAAAAGAAATTGCATGCAATGGAGTTCAGGGTCTCAAACTGTTGCTACCTTTGTGTGCTAGCTTCCACAATGTTGCAAATGGATTCGAAAGTAGAGCGTTGGCGGTGTAGAGAAAGCAAACTCACCGCTGCCTCCAACCCATCATAGAATGCCTGCAAGACAACACATCCCATTCTTTTATGTCATTTCAGGAATTTATGCAGACAAAGCTCGACTGAAGACAAGTTTGTGGGTTTCCGCAAGACCCATTTCTTCTCAAAAATGTTTGTGGGTTTTAAGCCAGAACCCATTTGTCAAGAGAGAGTTTGCAATGCACAGAGAAAGAAAAATGTAGAGAAAAAACGCACAGACAATGGGCTTCCTTACTTGGGAGGAAGCTGCTTAGGAGGAGGAGTACATCTCTTCAGCGGCAATGGTTTCACGCAGTCGTCGTCATTATTCTCTTCCTCAACAACTTTGGAACCCTGTCATTCTTGCTTCCGCTTCAAAGCAATGGATACAGACAAACCTCCTCCTTTGGAAATAAAGGCTTTTTTTTTCTTCGTCTCCAGCTTTCGACTCCCGAAGCTCAGCAACCCTCGCCTTGCTTTCTTTGGGTCAACTACCTAGTGACTTGCCTGCAACAATGCGCGCCTCACTACTCGCTTGTGAATGTCAGACATCGCTTTGCAAAACTTCTACAAACCAGCTTCACTATCTTTTCCCCCAAATGATGCAGCCTTGATGAAAATGCATGTGGCATTCAGGTGTTTTTGGGTATTTGATTGAAAATCAATATAAACTTGAACACCTCAAATCTATTAGTGTTTAATGACAAATAGTCACTTAAAAATATGTGGAAGAAAGTTAGGCAAATAACCTACCACTTTATTTTAAGGAAAATAAATTAATAATAATAAACAATTTTACAACATTTCCAAAGCTTGTAGTCATAACAACAAGTGGGAATAACCACTTTAACACACTTTGCAAAGCCAAAACTTGAACAAAATCATAACTCACTTCATAGAAAAAACTCCAAAGTGCCAAAATACATTATAGTTGCATTAACAATGATTGGGAAAAAAAATCCCTTTAACTTCCCAAGAGAAGACTTTAAGTTCGTAAAAAAATGGTGAAAGATTTTTATAAGGACTTAGGGGAAGCCAACACCTTCCCCCTTATAGTATTTTCAATGATTAACCATGACAATTACATCCAAATGTCATTTTGCCTCAGAACTCCTAACTTGGGAGTCCCAAAATTCCCAAAATTGGGACTCATGCAACTTTGGAAGCCCATAACTTCTTGTGCAAACCTCCAATTGAGGTGAGGTCTGAAGCAAAGTTTTAACCCTCGTCAAGAGATTTTCAATGATATGTGGCACACCACATGAACTTTTGGCTTGCACCTTTGCAAACCTTTGTTTTGGTCGCAAGCCCAAGGCTAAGGTTGTGACAAAAGTCATAACAATTTTCATCCTTTCGATAGCTAACAAATGCATCATGTAGGATTTCGGTAATTTGTGCTTTGTAGAACTCTCACTATTCAACCCAAGTCTTTCTAACCTTCTGCTAATAGATGAGGAGCTTCACCTCCATGAACATGTTTTCAATTCTAATCACCTCCAACTTAGTAATCCAATGGAAGGAATAATCTGCCTCTTCAACTTTCTAAGTAAGGAACCAAATTTGTGTCTACAGGTCCTCCAACTATTCCTATGTAATGGGAGCATGGCAAGATACCTTTTGGACATTCTATTGTAGACATTTAATGGTTTTGATAGATTTTTTCAAATCGGCTACTTGGGAGCACAACCTCATGTCAAAATTTGTATTTTCTTTCTCAAGTCACTTGGCCCATTATGTTACAATTATGATCTCACGCACATCCATTGTAACTATGAATTCTAAAGATTTTTGGTTGGCCTCCACTTTTTGGTACTCCACCTCCAACTCTATTCATTCCACCTATAGATAGTCTAGATTAGCATGAATGATTATTAGTCGATCTTGGAGGGTAAGGAGTTGAGTTCGGTATTCCTTGTTTTTGGCAAAAAAATTGTCCAATTTGGTTTGCATACCCATGAAGTTGGACTTGGTTGTCTCTAGTGCCTAGATCATCGAAACATCATGCTAAGCTTACGTTTGAGCTTGGCACAACTGATTCTTCAAATGCAGGACCTCGACCTTTACATTCAAGGCTTCTTTGATTATAGCTTCATTTTAGGTAGTGATTACTTCGAAAGCATGGCTCAAGGTCCCTATTGTCTACACATAGGTATTGGAAAGATGCGAGTGGTCTTTTAGCCCTTATAGAGAGGACTGCCAAGGAAGCGATTCCGATTGAAGTTTGGTCCCAACTAAATCGGGGGTGTGAAAGAGGCGTATGAAAAGTGAAGTTTCTACATCCTTGGGAGGGGACCTTGCATGAGTCCCATTGGAATTGAAATTTAGTGGAATGTCTAGGAAAAGTGAAATTTAAATTCTTACAAAATATTTCACAGTACTAACTACTCTCTTTTCTTGGTTGTGCAGGTTGATCTCATCTTGAACTCTTGCTTGTGAGTTCATCCTAATCCCATCTCGAAGCTTTAATGCCCTCCTACCCCCAAAGTGCTATGAATTAATGAATGTGCCCCAACTTTATTCTTTTTTCGATGTTTCATTTTGGGACCTACTTATGGGTCTCTCGAGGAGTTTGGGAGTGCGTCATATTTTCAAATCAATTTTGATATTCATATCAATTTCCACATCAATACCAATTTTTACATTAATACTAGTTTTTTCATTTATATTGATTTTTGCATTAGTACCATTTTTTGCATCGATATCAGTTTTTACATCATTATCGATTTTTGCATGAGTATTGGTTTTTGCACTACACATCACTATAAAGCCTTTTGGTTTTGGTAAAATGATTGTGTCAATTACAAACAAATCTAGTTCTGCTGCCAACAACACATCTTCCTCCTGTGATTATGTTGACAAAGTTGTAGCAAAGTAAGACTTTTGGGTGGTTGGTGTTGCTATCCAAATGTTTTGTTATTGTTACGGTGGAGACAATGCCATTAACCTCCATGTTTATGAGGTTATTCCCCTAGAATTATATGACCTTGGCATTTCATAACCATGGACAACCCAATAACATGGAGTAATTGGCATCTAGTACATTGTTTTTCATCACTATGAAAGTGATGGCATATTAGGTGCCATGGATATGGATTTTGAAGTGTTGGATCAACCCTATTGGTTTGGTTAAGGTTTGGTTTGCCATTCTAAATGTATAGGGTGCAAGTTTCAAGATAGGTAATCCTAATTTCTTCTTCAAATCCTTGGTGATAATGTTAACACCTAACCCCCCATCCAATAGAACATCCTCCACTATGTTTTTCCCTACATGCATTGAAATTACTACCATGTGAAGATCTATGGCAACTAACCTTACATCAAAGGGTGGAGCTTGAAGTTGGATTGGTTGGCTACTTGGTGACACTTTAGAAACCACGTATTGTTCTAAATCAGGTGCCAAATGCATAAGTTGACCAAGGGTCAAAGTATGTTTATTATTCAATAGTTGATAATTGATTTCTTGGAGCACGTCTTATTTTTTGGTAATTGTTCCATCGTTGCTAAAATCGGTTTCGGTTTTCGATAATCCAAATGTTTCCTCCGTTAGCGGTTGGCTCCCTAAGATATTTTCCATTATGGATTTTGATGTTTGCATTTGTTGGATCATTGATTCGAAGGTCTTTTGCAACTTTTCCTCCTTTTCCCAATCATTTTTAATCTTGGGTCTCTCATGGTTCCTTCCCTTATTGTAGCACCAATATTGGGTTTTGACTCCTTGTTTCGACAACTAATACCATGTTCATGGCAACCTCATTTCTTTTTAGTATGCATGGGTGACTTTGTCTTGGAACCTCTCTTGTGCAACTAATTTATGTGGGTAGGCATAAATTTTATGCTCCAATGAATTGCATACGAAGCAATGGTAGATGTGGGAACTTTTTTGATTTCGGTTGGTTTATTTCCCATGGTTTCCATTTGTTGCTCTCCTTACATGGGGAGAAACTTTATTCATTGATTTTTTTTTTGTCTTTCAATTTGTTGTTTGTATTTTTTGGGTTCCAATGACAAAGCTCTTTCAAACAGACTCCCACTTTGGGAATTGGGGTCCCTATGAAGTCTTGAATGTTTAAAGAGTGATTTCAAAGGTCAAAATTCATTATATTTGGTTTAGTTCCTTATACCATTGGAAAGCTCTTGAGACATAAATGTTTAAAATGAGCTTACATGATCCATTTGAGTACTTATAACACAAGTTATGGTTGAATGAAGGGTCGGGAGTCAAAGTGGCAATTTGATTCCCAACTATTAAAAGTCAAGGATTGCCTTGAATTACGTGCGTGTAGGTGGCATGCCACATATTGTTGAAAAGCTCTTGACCAGGGCTATAACTTTGCTTTAGACCTCGTTTCAATCAGAGGTCTATGCAAGAAATTATGGGCCTCCATAGTGGTAGAAGTCCCAGTTTTAGGAATCTTGGGACTCCCGACTTGGGAGTCATGGGAAAAATGACATTTGGATGAAGCCCCCATGGCTAATCATATAAAATAATATAAGGGGGAAGGTAGTGGCTTCCCCCAAGTTTAGGATGTGGCAAGTCTTGTGCGTTCGTGTATGCTCGTGACTAGTCTATGCATTGAAAATTCTCTAATTATGCATTAACCAACTTGTTTTTGGTTTATGCAAATCCATATGAATAATTGACCCACTTGTCACTCATCTTAGTCCCCATTTTGGAGCTCCAACATGCCCTTCTTACCCCCAAAGTGTTGCAAATTAGGGAACATACCCCAACTCCTTCTTTCGATGTCTTCACTTTCAGATTCGCATTTGAATATTTCAAGGAGTTTGGGGGTGTGTCACCTTTGCATCCACCATGGTCTCCTCGCAGTGATTGCAGATTCCTTATGTTCAAATAAAGTGTCTCATTTCATTCTTGTAGTCTTGATTCACAATTAAAGGACCAACCCAGCTCGAAAGAAGGTTATCAACAAGTTGTTGTCCACCTTACAATGAAGATGATTAGAAAGTTTAAGGACCCATTCATAGTAAACCTCAACCTTTTTGTTGCTCCCTTGTTTCATGATTCTAAGAGCCATGTAAACTTGCTCATCATTTTGAATGGTACAATAGTGCTTATAGAATGCAACTTCCAACTCTAGAAAAGTGCAACCCGAATGACATTGCATAAATGTTTTGCACCATAATGAAATTGCATCTCTTAAGGTGAAACAAAACATGTTCACTATCTCAACATTTTTCTTTTCACCATTAGCCTAAATTACTTATTGAAACACTTGAACATGAGCATCTAGATCTATCCTAATAGAATAAATTGGGTATGGCAATCCTTTCCTTGATGAAGGAACCATAAGGGTAGTGGGTGTTGGTGGTGGATACCACAATGGGTACCACAGGTTCCAGGGGAACTAGGCTAAGGAGCATTGAAAGGCATCCTTACGCTTCCTACAATCAGAAATCCACCTCCACCACCTCTTAGAGGTCTTTTGCCATTTGGGAATCCACCTCCACCTGGGGGTTTGCCTTTGCCAAAAAGGTCCACCACCTTTTCTTGAAGGTCCACTTCCCCTTCCTAGTGGTCCTCCACTCCCATGAAGAGGACTATAACCACGTCCCATAAGTATCCCACTACTGGAATTACTGAATCTTAATGGGGGATTGATAATAAAATAGGCATTAGCAAACTCGTCTAACATGAGTCTGTTCCCCACAAAGATTCATCATTGATGAATGGTCACTATCGTTAGTTTTGGAATCGGCTTTCTTTGAAAACTCCATTAGATCCTTGATTATCCTTTGAAGTTAAAAATTGTCAATGTCTAAAGCTCATGTACTAGGTGCAACAATCTCTTGGTACTACAAAACATCATTTTTGGTAGGGGTCCAAATAGGGCCATGTGAAGGTTTTGTGTCCTAGTCATAACCAACTGCTCCATTGAGCGAATTTCAATGTCAGTTTGTATTTTCCTTTTTCCTTTTTCCATGTTGATTTCAACCTCCTGCTACTTTGTCACTTGCAGGGTAACAATTATTCCTCCCTTGGAAAGTCCAAGTTGTTCATGAATAAGTACCTAATCAATGAGAATTTCTTGACCATGTACTTGCCTTACGATTCCTTGATCTTTAGTTGCTTCCTAGGTTTGTAAGAAGTCTCGTAATAGGTCTTCTCTTAACATTGTCCACTCTAGGTTGAATAAGCCCTCCAAACCAGCTTGTTGAGCCCATTTGAGTTCATTGGAGTCCATCTTCGTCTATTACAACATCTTCTAGCTCTCCTTTGCTTTGGACACTAGTTTATTTTTAACAAGTTTCTCAACTTGTTTTTTTATAGGCACTTTACCCTTTCACTTCATCATTGTTCTTGTTTCTAATCTTGGGTGCCAAGGAATAATGCTATAAATAGGTCCCTCTTCAAAAAGTTTTTAGATAAATGCTTTTCCACTACTCATAGGTTGCTACAACTCTTTCTCCTCCATAGGTCTTGGTATAGGAACTAGTTGTGGTTGTTCCTCAACTTGTTTAATTTCCACTTTTTCCTTTGAATCTGAAATAACAATGACATGTGGTACTAGTTTTGTTGTAGATGCAGTGGTTTTTCTTTAAAAAATTAGTGTTGCTTTTAATTCCTTTTCCAACTCCCTACTTATTTGTTTTTGCTCAAAAAAATTAATTTCTTTTATTGTAGGTGCACGTGAAATAAGAAATGTTAACAAAT
>Ga0209208_10008551_pt1 | contig 13627 bp, 9 predicted proteins | sample S1TSphfallax_3_FD_187694 | JGI IMG/M metagenome (GOLD analysis project Ga0209208, IMG submission 187694) | Host-associated microbial communities from peat moss isolated from Minnesota, USA - S1T2_Fd - Sphagnum fallax MG (SPAdes) (version 2) | ecosystem: Host-associated > Plants > Peat moss >...
AATGATGAGAATTTCTTAACTGCATGCAAGTATTCTTCTCTAAATGTTCAACTACCAGGCCTGAAAAATGCAACAGAGTTGGAGATCCAGGATCCAGGGTTTAGGGTTTAAGCACCACTATACATGCATGTGTCCCTTATACTAAAGTTCACGAATAGATAGATGGGTACTGCCTACATTTTGCTTTCTATAGAAATTTAAGCAAGTCGACAACTTGATGCAACGTGCATTGCACAAATTGAGACAAAAACCATCTGAATTTGTGGTGAAACAACAATTTTAGGTTTGTGTACACCACCAGGCATCATATACATGGACATCCCTGATATGATCCCTTGAGCATCTGCTTCTTGCTTTTCAAAGGTGGAAACCCCCTTCTAAATCCACATAGCAATGAAAATTGTAGAGAATCTTCACAACAACAAAACTTTAAGATTCTAACCCAACCACACACACTTATGAGATGAGGGTATAATGTAGGTTGCTCATACTTCCTTCCTTTCCTCCCTAGGACTCCAAAGCCCATCTCCGCTCCCAAACCTTTGTTTGATCATTGGCTGACCCAAACACCTCACATTGTAGCAGCAAAAGGGCTAACTACAGTGAAATTTGCAACACTACACTCAAACCAACTGCAAAGGTGCTACTAGGTACTACTACATGAGCCCATCCCCAATCCCCCACAAATCACTACCTACCACAACAGTTAGTGCCTTTGATGCTTGGTAGAGTTACACCCACTACTATGCACCACACCAAGCTTAGAATTTTGCAAAGAGAGCAAGAGAAGGAAGGAAGGAAGAAACCCATTATTATGCAACACAACTAACCTTGAATTTTGCAAAAGAGAGAGGGAAGGAAGGAAGGAAGGAAACAAATCCCCAGAGGAGCAACAAAGGCGGCAATAATCAAAGTTTGTGGAAAATCATTACCTCGAAACCAACGACTTTGTGGGTGTTTTTTGGAGACTTTTTTTGGGTGGGTGGTGGTTGTTGTTGTTTCTTCATTAAACACTCAAAATGTGCTTTGGGAGTATTGTGGGGGTGTTGTTGTTGTTGTTGTTTCTTGCTAAAACACCAAATGTACTACTTGCTTGAACCCAACTACTTATCATTACTTTGCAAAATCAAACCATGGTTTGTGAGAGAATGGGGAGCCCATCATCATCATCATCATCAACAACAACAACAACAACAACAAAATGCAGGAAATTTGAGGGAAGAAAAGAATGAAGGTTGGTTTCTCTTTTCTATACAAACTTCAGCATGCATGAATTATGCTACACTCAAATTTGAAGCAAAAAGCCATTGTGTTTTTGCTAGATCAAAAAAACACTTAAGCAGCCTGCAAATGATACATTGTGAGAAGAGAAGATCCAAAACAAAACAAACCACCAAAATGCTGGCTGTTTAGGGCTCATAAAAGCAACCAACATTTGCAAATGGGGGGGTAGTTGGGGGTGGTTTGGCAAGTTTCCATATCCACAAAAATATAAACAAGCTTTGAGGTAAGGTAATAAATAGCCACCCACTTCCAACTTAAATGACACTAATAACAATCTCTTGTAATTTAGTTATGAAGCTTCATTGCTTTTGTGTAGTCAATCAATTAACAACAACAACAACAAAGCATGAATCTTCTCTTCTTTTGCTAGGGAAGAAAAAAACTGGGAATGAGTAAAGTAAGTATGTACCTAATAGCTTTCTACATGAGAAAGAATATTCTAGTAACTATTACTAATTATAATTATGTTACTAATTAATATTCTAGTCCTATGTAGGCCACATTTTTTAGAGCTGTAATTTGCCTCTCTCTCTCTCTCTCTTGAGAATGAAAAAATAAGTAAATAAAATTCCCTTTTTTGTATTTTATCTATATTGGGTTACAAGTTATAATGCACAACTTGATAGAGCAAATGCCCCCCCCTCCCCCCCAAATTGCAATGAGCCATGATCCAACAATGAATAATAATATAGCCTTTTCAGTGCATTCAAGTCTCAACCCAAACTAGTGTGTCTATTTGGGGCTTACAACCAAAACCCCTTGTTGACCAAAAACCCCCTTGCTTTTGTGTCATTTGGAAAATGGATCATTTTAGGGTTTTAAAAAGTTGATCCAACTTGCATCTATGTTTGATTGACCATTATAGTGCGATGCTCTTAACCCCAAAATATTGCCATTAGAAACTTGGGTCATTTATTCATTCATTGACACTTAAGCCAAAATATTGCCATTAAAAACTTGGATCATTTATTCATTCATTTATTCTCCATTTTGACTAAACCTCATCTTTATGAAACCTGGGATTTACTATTGTTTGAATAGAGGGTTTCATGTACTCACCTTGAAATCTGAGCATCAGGGCAAAGGATATGGGATAAAGTGAGGAGCTCAGATTTTATGATGGGCATTTTTGATTGGCCCATCACAAACAATAATAATCTATAATTCATATTAAAGTCATCACTTTATTTAATACATTCATATTAAAGTCATCCTATATTAATTATAATTTATTATTTCAGATTATTACATATCTTGTTTTATAATTATTTATTATTTGAGTAAAATGTACCTTTTTTTTAATTAACTAACTTATAAATTTTACTCAACAATCAATATATTGCATTCTATATTTTTACTCACGTATTTTATTTTATTTGTTTTATTAGTGTCCCACCCGGGACATGAGTTAGATCTATTCAAGTTCCAATTTGATAAGATTATAGAGGAGTTACTTGAAGCTTGAGGAAAAGAGGACAATTAAAACCCATGCTTGAAAAGTTGTAAGACATATTTGAAATAGTATATATGAAATTTTGAATCAAATTCCACCAATGGATCCATCAAGAAATTTAAGCCTCTATAATATTCATAACCAAATAGGAGCTGAATATTCTATTCAACTCAATTTGTGAAGTTGCTTCACCAATATTGATTAATAAATACCAATTTTCAAATAACAAATAAATCAACTTTGGATTTTGTAATATTGAATGCTGCATGAACTTATTTTTTAAAAAAACATATTTCAGATAACAACCTTTTCAAAAAAAAAAAAAAACTTTGGCTAGGTTTATGGTTATTATATGATAATATTCACCATTCATAATTAGGCTCATTCATTTCAAATTTTCCCCCAAGACATTAAAAAAAATTAAAATTGAACAATGGCAATAGCCAAAGCAAAAAGTACAATTACATGACATAATATTTTATGTTGTGGATATTTTAACATATTCTTTGATTTACAACCGTGGTTATTAATTATTAACCCCCTTTTTAAATTTTCATTTGGCCAAATCACATGATAAAACAAACATCAACATTTTAATGAAAGAAAGTTGCAACATGGCATGATGCATTTTAGGTTTGTCAAGTCATTGATGGTCAAAGTTTTTTTCTTAAAATTTGAATTCTTGTATTGAAATCCACAAACTTTAAGTGTGCTCCTTAGTTCTTTGTGATTAAACAAAAATGGTGAGAGCTTTGGAATAAGACTAGGACGAATTGATTCTTCAAATCAAACTCTTGATCATCTCAATTTACACAAACAAACAAAAGAGTATGATAAATCGTTTCAAAATTAGTAAATGTTGATATCAATCATTTGAGATTAAAGGTTGTATGGTAGTATCTACAAGTTCATGATATTAGTTTAGACTCATGGTGTTAATATCGATTAATTTAATTTGATATAATTCATCAAGTTTAATATGATCACTCCCATGAATGAACATCTAAAGTTGACATCAAACCAATTACACTTTGGTATTGGTTAAACATAATGTCCCTATAGACACATTAGCAAAGAGAAACAAGGTGTCAACATATGATGTACACCTAAAGGTAATTTTTGCTTACTTGTTATCTATAAGTATTTTTCTTGTTACTTACAAATATGGATGACCAACTTTGCTTCTATAGAATAAATGGAATTATTTGAAATTCCTTTGATTGTTAATGTCTTGCAATGTCCAATTACTATCATACCTTAGTCCATGCAACCCAAAAGGCCCCGAACATTGATTTGACCATGAAATATTTATTACCTAGTCTAATCCTCCAACTTAATTGTTTGTGATGTGGATCTCATTCATTTCATAGCCAACATTTTGCTCACGAACTCGTTTAGAACTAGACTTATTCTTGTGGTTTCATTTACATAATTCTTAACTATAGATGTTTGTTTTAATGAAACATTTTTGCTTAATGAAGGTCATGATATAAACTTTCATTAAAAACCAACGTTTAAAGATGTGAATGGGAAGATATCTACCAAACAAGTTGTAAGAAAATCATCAAAGGTTTGAAAGGTTTTAGGAAATTTCATCTGTGGAACATGGGGAACAAAAATGGAGAGATCCTCTATGGAATGTTTCGGTCCCAAAATACAATTTTTTTCCGTGTACAATAGGTCTTATAAATGGTGGAATCCAGGACCACACAGACTTTGCCAAGACTACCTTAAACCCTAAACCCAAACCAGTAACAAAATAGAAATTGATTTTGATTTTGAATTATGATACCTATGCAGAACATCATCGCCACCAATCCAATCTGCCAATTGTTCCAAAGTCTTCGGATCGACTTAGATCTGAATATGAATAAAAGCTCAAAAGTTTTTGCAGCAGCTCTCTTTCGGTCACCATCCTTGTTTGTCACCTTTGTTTGTTGTTGGGTGGCAAAGCTTTTGACAACATTTTCACGCCTTGCATTGTGTAATCACTGACAACCCAAGTAAATTGTATCACACAATTACAGGTGATCTCACTACGTAAGTATCTTCCAACAAGATCAACTGGGGAAAAAAACCTTTTTGCCCTTGTTTCGAGTGCTTGACCGTGCAACAGAGAGACCTCAAGTCCATAGTTTAACAAGAGATTCTCAAAGCAGGAAGAAGCTGGGTTCACTTTGCAGGTTCACAAGTTTCTAGCACATAGTGACAAACCCTTTTTTTCTGGTGTAACCACCACTTATCTCTGCTTTGTGCAACAATAGGAAGGAGAATAAATCACCCATTGATTGGAAAAGAGAATTTGGATCTAATGTCACCACAGTTTGCTAGTGTGACCAAAGAAGAATAGAATTACATCTTGTGTGAAGGACTGTTATCTGCTGCTGGAGCATTGACCAAGTTTTTCTTGAGAAACCTCTCCAATAGCAAGTACAGTTGCTTTTGGTCAAGTGGCTGCCACAAAAAGAGGAAAAAAAGGGAACAATCATTAAGTATCATGTTCATCACATGTTCTTGAGCAAGCAAGCAAACTCATCACATATTCTTGAGTAAGCAAACTTTTTGCCAGAGCGTCATTTGTAGATAATTACAAGGAGAAGAAAAAAAGAAATGAGAATTGCATGTCAAGAGGTTAACTTGGAGCAGAAGATCATTATTCAAAGTACCTTAGTGATGTAGTCATCCATGCCTGACGTGAAGCACATCTCATTTGTTCCTGACATGACATCTGCCGTAACAGCAACAACAGGGACATGGTCATGGGGACAAACTTGGATTGGCCCTGAAATAGGATTGGACCAGGAATCTTCAAACAAGACTTTGCATTGTTCACAGTTCTCCATCTCCCACTTCCGAATCTGCCGAGTTGCTTCATAACCATCCATCTGTTTCATTGCAACTAAACATAGTCAGTCCACATCAAAGGCTAGAGAAACAACTATGATCCCATCAATAGCTGGAATAGAGAAAACTCTTTTAACACTCTTAACTAAGTTGCGATGCTAACAAGAGCTTCAGATGTCTACTCCACCAAAATGTTTACAACAGTGCCTTTGTCTTCATGTTTGGCAAAAAAAAGTGTGAAAGAAGAGGTTACCTCTGGCATTTGAATGTCCATCAAAATCAAGTCAATATTGTTCCCTCCTTGGTTCTTCACAGCAGCAATAGCAGCCATGCCACCATCAACAGCATTGACACTTGCGCCGTATCGTGACAGCATTGACGTTGCAACTTTTCTGTTGACCATATTGTCATCGACCTATGGAAAATTCCAATATAGAAGGGAAAAGATGAGATACACATAGAATTTGTAAACCCTTCACAACAGCATATAAACAGGACTAACAGATAACTGATCCACACTGTGATGCTCCCTCAGATATTGAGACATACTGATTTACAGCAGCACATCTAAGAATGTCAAAATCCAAGACCAATTTTGCATACCATTACAGTATGTGCACCTCACCTGTGAAACACACTACCCCACAGTTGGAAAACAGCCAGGAATGAATGGGCATACCACAAGAAGATGCTTCCCAGAGAGAATTTTGGCATTAGCATTGGTGTTGCCTTTCTTTAATTTAGTTTGACCTTGCATCCCTAAGGCTTGCAATAAAACAGCAGCAATTGTGGTACAACGTAACGGCTTATACAAAATGTTTGAAAATCCAGCCATCTGAAGCTTGTTTTCAACCACATTACTGGCCTTCGATGTGAGGGCGATCACAGGCAGCATTTCAAAACTATGTTCCCTGTGTATCAAGCCCACTAGTTCCAATGCCAATGTATTTTCCAAGCCTTGGAGATCAATGATCACCACTTGCACTGCAGCCTGTCCCTGTCTGGATGCCCAATTCCAAGAGAAAGCCTTTGCAGTGAGTACTGATACCAATTACATGCTTGCACAGAGAGAGAGAGAGAGAGAGAGAGAGAGTTATGCATGACCCGCTATAAAAGTTGAGACATTGACCATGACTTTGCTTAGCATCAGTGTGTGTGCATTTGTGGGGCAATATGACAGAAGCCAGCCACCAGCAATAAAGCAGGGAAACAAATGACATGCAAACTCAATTGCAAAAACAAAATGCCAATGTCAAGGTGAAATGTTTTTTATCACCTTCTGAGTTTTCCAAGTGTGGACTGCATGTCTGCTGCATACTCAACCAGAATGCCTAGCCGCTGTAAACAACTTGATGTTGCTTCCTGTCGCACAGGATGGCTATCAACCACTACAACACGCATTCCTCTTAAATTTTTATTGTCAAATTGTGCCTGCTGTGACTTGGCATTATTATTACAACCCAGAGTGTCAGAGCACCCTGGCTGTGGTAAACCTAAGGACAGAGAAAATTCAAAAATGCTTCCTTGTCCCGGCTGGCTCACCGCATACAGCTGTCCATTCATCAACTTTACTAGTTTCTGCAACATCACAACAGAAGAAGTCCCACTTGTGAGCTCATCATTAACTGTAATATGTCAAGATGCATCTAATGGGTTCACAGCTAGCCTTTGTGGCCTTCAAAAGCTTTTAGGTTACAGAACATCCACAGCCTGGGGATGCAGGTTTTCACAGCCCAATCTCAATTGAACATGCAGCTTGGCATAGATGAAATGGTCAAACCCACTGAAAGTACCAAAAAGGACAGGTTTATGAATACCAACGCTCTACCACACTACTACCATAACTGCTTCTGATACTTCAATGCTGTTGTGGATCTGTAAGAGAAGGAGTTGTCAAGTAGAGTGATGAGTTACAGAAATAGTACCTGACAGATGGACAACCCAATGCCCGTGCCACCATACTCCCTTGAAGTACTACTTTCAACCTGTGAAAAGGGCTGGAAGAGACGATGCTGCAACTGCAGAGGGATGCCAATGCCTGCACATGACATTCTTTGCCCATGACTTGGATCTGAATACTTACTCCATGCTAAAGTATACTTTGCTTATAGAATTGCAGCCTACAAAAGTCAAGGATTTGTGTAAATGGCACCAACAAAAACACGAGAAGGTAATGATGAGAGTGATGCTTCAGACGTGTACCAGTATCCTCAACAGAGACAAAAATGGTGATACATCTTGGAAGCTTGCAATGTCCAGATCCTTCCTTGGGTTTCCACTTCCTCCAACATGCCACTGCCTGACTACTGCTAAAATACCCTTCCCACATACTCAATCTGGGAGGCACTCTACCTCTTTCAAAGCTAAGATCTCCACTACTAGGCAGACCACCAATTGCACTCACTCTTTGCTGTGCACCCCCTTCATGGCTGGGAACCACCACCTCTGACAGTTCTATCTCTCTAAGACCACCATCACCATTTGGGAACTGACTAACAATGGAAAATTCTGCAGATGTTGGTGGGCTGCTGCCATCATCAGCTATCCGTACACATACAAGGATACTCCCTCCCTTTGTAAACTGCATCAACCAAATGAAAAGAATGTCAACAAAGTTACACTGACCAACAATACTACAATGTGACAAAAAGACAGAGAAAGAAGTCAAAATAGAAAATAGATAGCTTCTTCTGTTGTCTGCATGCCACTAAAAACTCATCAAGCCGATTTGGAAACAGTACAAAGCTTATTGGAAGCAAGCCACAACTCTGAGAAACACTCCACGACACATTCAAAACATCTATCCAAAGTCTCTGAATGATAAGCTTTCAGTATCTAGGTCTTTTTACAGTGCAGCAGTTTGCAGCTAAGGTTCCAAAGATACATTTACCTTGATTGCATTTCCAACAAGGTTAACCAGGACCTGTAAAATCCCAATCCAAAAAACCCTTGTCAAAAGAATCTTTCAAACACCATAAGCTTGTTGATGTATCTCTCTAAAACTCCTCATTCTTCCCAATCTGTCTCTTCTTTGTTGGTGCTACTAACCAACATGATAGGTTCATTCATGATTCCATAGTGCAGGGTCTCTGCCTCTTGAAGAGAATTTCAAAAAATCAATCTTCATGGAAACATGTGGATTTTCTTATGGATAAATGCAAAATAAGGGGCTGTGAAACTCTGCCAAGATTTTCTGTCAAAGGCATGCAATCAATCACATCTAATGCAAGCACTATGCTATGCATGCTCTTCCCTCATTTGCTTTAGTTTCTGGTTGAGCAACAGATGCACCTCAATCGTGCCACAACTGAAGAACCATGCATCAACGTCAGTACCTGGCGAAGCTTCCCAGGATCACCAATAACATTGGCAGGCACTGCATTATGGACAAGCACAGATACTTCCAGTTGCTCCTGACGGATTTTTTCATCAAAAAGTGAAAACACATTGTCAATTTCATTGCACAGGTTGAATGGTACAGACTCAACCTCCATTCTGCCTGCTTCAATCTTGGACAAATCCAGCACATCATTGATGAGGGCACTGCCAAAAAAAGAAAACCGTACAAGTGAAGTCAACAACCGGGACCAAGTCTCTACCAGAAACAAAAGGTGGTGGTGTGCAACAATAGAGAGTGCTTACATAAGGGCACTGCCACTTGCTTGAGCTACATTCACATAGTCAAGCTGTTGGGCAGTCAACTCAGTCCCCAACAGCAAATTTGTCATTCCTGTACAAAGCCAGCCACAGATGTAGAGAGTTAGACTAGCCTCGAGACATGCTCATTTGTGCTTGTTGAGAGCTTCAAAAGTGCAAATCTCAGAGATCTCTCAAAGGAAGTCATCACATCCCAAAGTTAAGAAAACTGTTACGCACCGATCACACCATTCATAGGAGTCCTGCAGCAAAACATACCCACCCAAAGAGCCCATTCAGAACATAGACAAAACTGCACCCTACTCCAAAGTTGCCACCATGAGCTTCACAATATGCCTAGCAGATTAGAAAATAGTGCAATAATAAAACCTCGCAACTGCCCAAAAGCTGCCCATCCATTCATAAGGTAATTCAAGCATGACATTGCATTGGACGTCATTGGAATCTCTCAAGCCAAGAAGAAGAAGAAGAATTATTGCCTTATCTCATGAGAAATGGTGGCCAAAAAGTTGGATTTTGCTTTGTCTGCTGCTTCCGCTGCAATCTTGGCATCTTTCAGATCTATATTCATCTTCTCAATAAGAGCAACATCCTTCTCAATTGCCAGCATTCTCTTGAGCACCAGGTAGACAAGAATGTAGAAAAATGTCACAACTACTGACATAAGAAGTGGCCAAGCAATAATCCTTTGCAGCGCCTGCACCTTTAAGTTGTGTTTTGATATGCACCGCAGCTCAAAGTTCTGTGTGCCATAAGTCCAATCAACAACAACATTGCTTGCTTCAGATGATTTATTTGAAGGATCAAATAGAGGTAATGCACAAATGGGTGCAACGGGATCACAGTTGTACAGTGCACTTGAATCTGCACTTGCATTGGTGTTATAAACTGCCACCACATCCATGTTGATATCATCTATGTACCTGCTAATCAAAGAAGTTGGCATGGAAGTTAGAAAATGCAACAATTTCAGATCCTTCAGAGCCTTTGCAACAACCATGCTACCAAAAAAAAATCCATGAGATTGTGGAGAAAACTCTACAAAAACACTCTGAAAGTAACCATTGTGTGAAGAAGTGCATAGAGAACAGTAGTTGCATGCTTCACCTACCGAGAAAGCACTATGTTGAAAACCTCCATGACATTTAGTACTGTTCCCACATAGCCCTGACATGCCTGTCTCCGATCTTCATCACTTACAAAGGACATTGGATCACGACTAGGGCCATAATACCCCAGATATGCACCCATTTGCCATGAGTTTGAAATCCAACTTGCGGGTGAAAGTGTGAAAAGACCTGTGTCCCTTGCAGCAAAAATAGCTGATTGGAGAAGAGGATAAGATGTAGGGTCCAACAAGAAGTAGTAACCATCATCAGTCTCAAACAAAATTGGAGCATACTCTGCAGCATCAGGTCGCCGTGACAACACACCAGCTGCATTGATAGTTATAATGGTAGCATTCCACTTTTGCTCAAATGCTGCTCGCTGATCGGCCAACACGCGCTCCATGTAGACCAATCTCTTCACATTAGGGCGCAAGAACAATGTGGCATTTGTAAAACCGAGCCATATGCTTTCGTTCAGCTCTGCCACACTTGCCACCAGGCCAAGAATTACAAAGGAAGCGTTCAGATTGTTCTCCAATTCGGACCTGAGTATCTGCCATTGTGAATTGCATCAGTGTTAGCACTTTATATGCTCATTGCAAGTGAGGTTTGTTGCAAGGAATGCTGAAGTTCACTTGCTTGGTTCTCAGCATAAGCCAAGAGGATAAAGACAATGGTCTGCACAATTTGTATTGTCCACAAAGTTGTCTCTACCTCTTTACGATTGTAACATGTTAATTGGAATTCCTCTTTGATGGAATCCAGCGAGCTATTCCACAGTACTCCACTTATGGCACAAGCAAGAAACCAGCCAAACACAAGACAGGCAAACCGCAGTGGTCCATTCCTCAAAGGGTTAAGCTTCTTGTGGCAGCCAGAAAGCTGTAGTTTGTAGCAATTCCATTGGCCACCAGGCTCTGACTCCATATTTCACAAGCTTCACTTCTTTTTCACTGTCAGATTCTGCCGAACACCATCATCATCCATGACCTATGAAACAGATCCTGCACCTGATATATCATAGCTCTTGTCTGCAAGCATCATAAATTGACAGAATCACTTTAATTACCTTCATGCTCCACAAGGGAAACATCCAATCTATCATATCCTCATAAGATCATTGCAATCTAAGCCCCAAAACCCATTTCACAGAGTGATTCCCACTATGAACTGAGAGCAATTCATATCCTTGTAGAAACTGACATGTGTGATTTCGTTACTGGTTCTTCACAACAAGAATGCCAGAAGTGACCAACTGAACAAAGGTGAGATTTCTTCAGTCTTCCACAATTGTTACACATCCATAAGCTCCTCTGACCCTTTCTGCAAGGAAACCTAGAGTCATCAAGAACTCAAAGGTTTACAAAATTGAGCCACAAAATCAAAAACATACCTACTTACCTGCATCAAACCTCACTCAACTCCAAAGCTGAAAAACTTCCTGAGAAACCCACTAACAACAACAACACATACCAGACTCTAAATCCCAAGCTCTAGGTCTCAAATTCTCTTCCAGAAAATCCATAGAAAAATAGAACAACCCACAAAATCCCAAGATTGTCAACTCAAGTGGTGGCTCTTATTACAAACACCACACATGAAGAACAACATATCCAAGCACAATCTGAGGCTGCAAAGCTGGAAGTTTTGACCTGGAAAGGTCCTTCAAAACAGGAGAAGCTAGAAGATAATGAACACAAAAAAATCTGAAGCATCATCATCCAAAGCTCCAAATTCAAACTCCATTACAAAAGCAAAACAGCCATAACCAAGTTCAAAATTTCCCAGACCTTAAAATTGAATTTGGAAGGGGGTGGGGGATGCTCACACGAAATTAGACGAAGCTCAAAGTGGTCCAGATCAGTCAAGAGAGTCAAGACCCATCCATCCATCAATCGTAATAGCCAGCACTAGAAACAAACCATACCCAAACCAGAACATCTGTGCAAAGCTGAAACCTTTTTCAGCTGTTTTTTAGCAGAATAATTCTTCTTATACCTCTCTCTCTCTCTCTCTCTCTTTAGTTGTCTTCTTCATCAAATTCACCATCACCAAAACCCACAACATGAGTGAGTGAAAAGAAAAGGATTTCCCCCCAAACTCCAAGTTTTGTGTTCCAAACTAGATAGAGATACTTGTGAAGAAAGCAAGTCAACCACCCAAACAAACCAAAAAAAAGGGGCAAGCTAAATGCAAATCCCATTAAAGTTCAAGCAAATTTAGCAGGATCAGAGAGTGTACTTGTAATAAGTTCTTCTACTAAACACGAGGACTAATTTCATGATAAATCCTGTGCCCACATGCAAAACAAAAAGGGGAAACCTCCCCCACCCCCTCACCCCCATTTCTCTTTCTCTTACTTGCATTCACGAACTTTGCAAAAAAAAATTGTCTGCATCCCACGGAACAAGAAATGGCAGGGGCAATTTTCAGCAACAAAACAAACGTGGAAATCAAAACCCAAATACACACAAACGACGCTTTTTCAAAAGTGATCATCATCATCATCATGCCAAAGTCCATGCAATTTTGTTTTACTAAGTGCATCTGCAAGCGGTGCTCGGTATGATGTGATCCTGCACAGTAAAATTGGATGAAGAAGATCCAATATATGCCGGTTTCGGTCAAGAAAATAGTTTTGGCTCAACATAATTGCGCTGGTTGTCGTGGCAAAGGCAAAAAGGCGCAGCAGCGCCGCGAACATGCAGAAAAGAGTGTAATAAATCAGATCTAACTGGTGCTCAGTGTGTTTCTGATTGGCCCATCATAATGATTCGTCCAGGTGGTTTGCTATTAGTAGTCCCCCCACGTATTTGCAGTTTCAGTTTCAGTTTTATTGGTGGGGTTGCCAAAAGAGTACATGGCTAAAACTTGGATGTGCAAAATACTTTCACAGGGTCACGTACTAAGCACCACCGCTGGAGATGCTCTAAGTTATTATCTCTTTCAAGTTACTTAATTGTTACACTGCAAAAGCCTAAAGCACAGGAAATAAAGTAGAATAAAAATTTAAAAAATTTGTTTTTAAATCACTCACTTGCCCACCACAATGGTCTCGTGTAACCCACATAATAAGATAACTAGGTGTATGTATATATCAGACATGCCCACCACAACTCTAAGCATGTTCCTCATCAGGTTCAGATCTCTCCATCCTGTGCTTCTCATTGGATTGGAACTCGGAAGCAAAATCTGGGGGCACTCATCGAGTACAGGACTCCCAGAAATTTCCTGGTGTAGCTGATTTGGAGCAGTGCTTTCTTTTAATAGGAATTTTTGT
>Ga0209208_10008552_pt1 | contig 13624 bp, 13 predicted proteins | sample S1TSphfallax_3_FD_187694 | JGI IMG/M metagenome (GOLD analysis project Ga0209208, IMG submission 187694) | Host-associated microbial communities from peat moss isolated from Minnesota, USA - S1T2_Fd - Sphagnum fallax MG (SPAdes) (version 2) | ecosystem: Host-associated > Plants > Peat moss >...
CAAATAAAGAGTAAAAGATAAGAAAAAATAAAACTTATAAAACTTCAGAGTGGCCGAAGGTCACGGGCACCCACGGGGGACTTCACAGTGGCCTTCGGCCACGGGCACCCACTAGTTGCAATAGATATCCATACAATAGTTGCCACTGATTATTGCTTTCATACTCAAAGGGATGCCTGACTGCGGGGCTCACTGACGCTCTGACTATATCTTTGCCTATGATTGTATGTCAGGTTGTTGCACGGATGAACCATCTATGGGATTTCAACGCTGCCCATGTTGGAGGATTGCCGAAACACATGTATTTGAATGCCAAACTTTCAACACAGGCATATTCAACACATGTGTTCCAATGCCAATCTTTCAACTCACACATATTCAATATAACATATTCAACATATTTGATGCATGTTCGCGTTCAAACAACACGTTTTGGCATCATCACACTGCTTTATCTGGAACAGATAGAATGGAACATGATGCTGATCAGCATTCAATCTATCAGGTTCCTTTTTCAGAAATGCTATACATGCTTTTAGCAGTGTCAAAATAATCAAACCCGACGGCAAAACCCACGATTTACCACATTTTGTGCTGGAAAGTGCTTGATGGGGGTAGGTGGTATTTCGTGTTTTCCCTTTTAGCAGACCACAAATAAGTAACAGCATGTTACTATTGTCAAACCATAACTACCACTTTGTGACCACAGTGAACCAGCACCCACCATCGCACCATCCACTGGATGCCTTCTATTACTCAGCTGTGGATGAACCTCAACTGAGTTAATATTTGATTTCGCATTGGTCATCAATTTTGTAAGAAATGGGTCTCATATATAGGTGAATAGGTAAGAAAATAGGTAACTACTAGATAAGTTGATGGTTTATAAATAGTTAAGGGCTGTTTTTATTACCTACCTGCTATTGCTTGTGGGTTGCTAGTAAGCAGGTAAAAAGAAAAGCAACTGATGTAACCACCATGGTTAGCTAGGGAACTTGAATCCAACAGAAATCTTTTTCCTGACCACTTACCATTCCTCCTTTGTGGTGGTGTGCCGCTGAGTGTTTACTAACAACCTGCTTGTGGGTTGTAAGTAGGTAAGTAGGAAAAAAAAAGCAATTGAGGTGAAAAACCATTGTTAGCTAGGGAACTGGAACCCAACAGAAAATTGTTTCCTGACCACTTACCATTCATTTTTCATGGTGCGCTTTTGGGTGCTGGTTCACTATGGCCAGACTTTGTCATACTTAGCAACTTGACCCCACCAGCAATAGGCTCTCCGGATTGGTTGAACCACAGACAACATTCATGGAGTCATCTCAAGACAGTTCTTTCCCCGTGTCTTGTAGGCAGCTCTGGTGTTTCATTCATGGCCAGCAGCTTTTGCTGGCAAAGGGTTCAGATCAGGCCAAGAACTTCACAAGTTTTTATGCATCCTTTGTGCTGGAAAATACAAAAGAAATCCAGTTCTTTTAACATGAGTACAAAGACTCCCTTTTCTGTACTTGTAATGAAACTTTTGATAGAAGGTCAAACCACCGCTCTTTCCATACATCGTGCCCATTTTCTCAATTAAGGGTGTACATGACGTTTTTGATAATTTCATGTGTGGCTATCCACTAACCTTTGAATGGATAACATATTAAATGTCTGCGACATGTGTTTAACCCATGTCCACAATCACATGTGAAAAGACTAGATGGGGAGGGCTAAATCAAATCAAAATGAAAATGCAATGCTAAGTTGAAAATAAAGTGTGCAATGTAAAATGAATGAATATATGACATTTATTTAAATAACTATGTTTGTTTTTTATTTTTAAGTAGCTCAAGAAACATATGGATATTGTACACCTTATGTTTTATGATGGGTAAGGCCCATGGGTGAGGATATTTTTGAAATGCTTGGTGGGGCTTGACTATTGCCTTGTCCAAGGCCCTTATATTTGGATTTTCCTCTCCCTAGGGCCTCACCATACACAAAATGTAGGTATGCTTGCCTTTTTTTATTATATCAGGCCACTTAGGGCAAGGTGAACCCAAAATTGTCGGGCAAACCTACAGGTGTACTAAGGTCCAATATCCACCTTGCATGGCCCATTATCTAACATTGAAGGATAAAAAGCTCTTTGGAAAAACAAGATTGGATTTTTTTTGGGGGCAAAATATAGCCAAAAGGTAACATCACTAGTGACCATGCAACATGTTTGGGCCCTAAAACTAATGCCATAATATTAATCCTTTTGGCACCACATGTAAGTTTTGCCACTCTCACAAGACCTTAACACTTCCTTTTCACCAAAATGTCTCCATCTCCAAAAAACTTTTTACCATTTGGCCTTCCAATGTGCACTTCAATTTGCTAGCAAGATGTGATGTATGCTCATTTGTTGGTTGTCAACAATATAATGTTGTTTAATTATTTAATTTGCATAATTTAAGTATTAGAGGCTAGAGCAAACATTTGTAAATTGTAAAATCTAACTTTCATAAATCTTTGATTTTGGCAATTGCATGCATTTGAAAGCTCATGATTAATCAATAGGGAGTCAAAAAAGAACTTATGATTGATTAACAAAGAGTCAAGACTTGGGAGACCTTTACAGTTTAAGGTAGTAATGGTGTTTAGTTCTACAATTTCTTGAGAAGGTTAAAGGTGGTGGTACACCATTGCACATCACAACAATTTGCCAAAAAAAAGGCCAATTACTCAGAGTCACATTAACCGTTCAACACATGGGCACATATCTCCTCTTGAAAAGGTTGAACATGAACTTTTTGGTATGTACGTATATTTGAAGTTTATCATAAGAACTTGTGTTTATCACAAAACATTTGTGGCCTTTGTTGTAGCTTATGACTACCATGGAATAAGACATTTATATTATGTTTTATTGTTGTTGTTTTGTCCAATTGAGATTTGTTATGAATGTTTTTAATAAGGATTTTATGGATATCAAACTTGTTTTATTAATAATAGGTAAGAATGAGCCATTTTGTTAAAAGTTTAAATTATCAAATGGTGAAGGCAACACCACCTACTCATGCAACTTGTTAAACATGGTCTATTAAGGTTTAAGGTTTAAGTGACACATATTGTTGTGGCCTACTAATTGTCATTTGTTAGGGTTTTTTGGATTTAGGTGCCACATACTATTATAGTCTAGTAATTTTTTTAGATTCCATAATGGTTATTCCTAAGTTTTAAATCTTGACTATTTAATGTTGAGTGTTTATTGTTAAGGTCGAAATCGTGATTGTCATGTGTTGTAAATTTCCAAATCCATGTTGTGTGGGTGAAACAAAACCCACATCTTGAAGGTACAAAAGCTCTAAAACACCATGTTGATATTGTTTAGTAACTTACATTTAAATTTGAGATTCTATGTTGTCATGTGTTGTTAAGTTTTAGGTTCTAGATTTCGACCTCCAAACTTTTAATTCTTAAATTTTGATTTTGGTTTGTTATGTATTTTTCATCTTGCATGTTTAATGGCTCATATATTCATTCTTGATGCTCATTGATTGCACAATGGTTTAACAAAACCAAGATTTTAGATTTGGGAATCATGATATCATTATTGAGATTTGAAGGTTTCATGTTTAAGTATTTGATTCCTTAGAGCTTCCAAAATCCAAGTTTATGAATCTTGAATCCTTAATCATAATTTGTTGTTTCCTTGCATCCACAATTTTGAAGGCCTCATTTTTCAAAATTTTATACTTCGTTTTTAACAAATTAAAATGTTTTAAAATATAAGTTCTTAAGTCCAACTTGCTATTTTTGATGTTGTAAACTCTTTAATCCTCATTTGTTTATTGTCATAGCATAAACATGGCATTATTATAAATAACAATAAAAATACCATGTCTTAATTCCTTTCTATGCATTGAGAAATGCACCAAGAAAAGCCCTTGTCATGTTGTTTACATGGTGTTCAAATAAATATTTGTGATTGTATAAGAATTTTTTTTTTTGTAGTTAATTCCAAAAAGATCCAAAATCTCTTGAATTTTGGGTTCTTGATGTTCATTTGTTATAATATCCTTCACCATCTCAATGTCTCACATGTTGATTCTTGATGTTCATTGATTGCATTATGTTTTAACATATTTGGATTTAAGAGTATAGGACATGGGTAAAGGACTCAAAAGGTCATCTATATTGTATCTAATCTATTCTTGGATTTTTTAAAATTAACATGACATCAATGTTCTAGTTATAGTCATATACCAATCCACTATAATCATGGAATAATAAATGTAATAAAAATCCAAAATAGTCCTTTGTAATCCTTTTTCATTAGATTGTCCTTTTGGGTACCCTAGTTGTGAATATGCCCTTTAATCTTTTATCATCTAAGGGCATATGATGATTGATTTTATTTTGTTGAAATGTACAATCACCATGGCCCCCTTCCAAATTCCCAAGATTTTCAAAGTTCAAGCTAATCTATCTTCTACTTCAATGCTTTAAGATGAGATAGGTCAATTTTTTTCATCAAAACAACGTGCATTTGTTTATTTTAATGAAAGATCATTCTAATGGAAGTATTTGATGAAAAATCTAGATGTTTGTTGTAAAAGAAGGCCAATGCTTACATTTTTCTTTGGTTGATGATTTTGCAATTGATGAAGAAAAGGAATTGAAATCCAATTGATGCAAAAAATAGTAATGATGATTCATGAAGATTTAGAAAGCCAAAGAAATGAACAAAAAATGCAAATAGAAGTTCAATTTTTAGGCAAACCCATCTTTGAGGCTTGGGTGGTACCACTAAGAATGTCACACCCCAAGTGTTTTTAACCCATCCAACTTTAGGACAACATAAGACTAATATTTTTTCAAATGAATTTTTTAATATTATATGAGTCCTTTTGATAGTCCTTTGCAAAATTGACTCCATTTGATGCAATAGGTGTACATGTTCAATTGTCCTAAATTAAAACCAAAACTTAAAATTGGATTAAATGAATTTTTACTCTAAGTTCCTTGACATTCATATGAGGGAAAGACGATTAACTTGGCATGATTACTATGGTTTTAAATGGTAATTAAAAAATAAATGTTTGATTTTGATTGATTATGTTTAGCATCTGACACTCCTTGTTATGTGTTTTGACCCAGTAAAAATGTATGTTTTTAAAATATTCCTCGCATTTGTTCTTAACATTTTAAACCTTTTTTCATTTCATTATCAAATTACATCAATGTAAAAATACTAATTAATTTATCAATTATAATCACTAGGGTATGGCCGAATTGTTGATTGAAACAAAAAAGTGAAAATTATTACACATTTGTAAACATGAATGTAATGGCCCTTCAAAACCTCCTAGTCTTTACCTTCAAAATTTGTTCAAAATCTAATGATTACATCAATCCACTATCTATTAAAGAAAATTTTAAAAACTATTTGATGTCTTTTTAAAAATTAAAAAAAACATTTTTTTTTGTGTTCATAAAAAAAGGAACTCCAAGTGTTACTTTCTTAAGCTTTTCCTTTGACCACTCATTTGGAATAATAAAATTAATTTTTTTGTAAATATAATTAAAGTTTCAAATTCTACACAACTTGGGTAATCTTTTAATATAAAAATTGGAGTGAACTGATAAAAACATATTAACCACATTCAAAAAAACATTCATAAGTTTAAAAATGTGGAATTCTAAAACTTTAAAAATTCAAAGAATTTTTCAAAATTGCTTTAAAATTTTAAAGCTTCAAGAGTCCTTTACCACATATAAATAGGTTATAATGTAGATGATGTATTAAAAAAGGTTAAAGTTTAGAGTATAATAAAAATAAATTCATGTTTCCTTGAATTTTGGTAAGGTGAATCCTATTGATACTACCCAAGGATGGATTTGCTTTTCTTGTTGGCCTTTGCTTTTTATAAATGTGTTTTTTGGCCTAGTTCAAAGTCCACATGTTCTTGAATTTTTATGTTTTTGTTTGTTTTGTAACTTGTGTGTTGATTGTGTTTGCAAGAATGATGGTGTAACCAAAGTAGAAATTAAAAAGGTTTTTTTTTTATCTTCTCTTTTCATGGTTACAGTTTTATACAAAGTTTGAGATGCATAAAATTGTCAAAGAATAAAAAACACAAAAATAAATATTTCTTTGACCTTATGTTTTAAGATTTTTGATTTTATTGTAAATTCAAAGGTAGAAGCTTGTTTTCTAATTGGTTTTTGTATGCAAATAAAGCTTCTTTGGGAGTTGGGGTTCAAATTCCCTTCAAACAATTTAAGATTAAATTTTTTTTCATTCATGTATAGTTATTATGATTATTACTAAGTAAATGAATTTTTCAATTGATTCCTTCTAACCATATGCAAATGGAAAGTTTGTTTTCTATTTGTAAATTTGTAAGTTTTGACTTGTAAATTATAAGTGCTCACTAGGTAAGCTTACTAGATTCTAAGATTTCTCATTTGTTTACATTAACATCTAGTTGGTGCTCTAGGTAGCCAAATCTACTCTTTCTACAATAACCTTGTAGTCAAAAGCACTCCTCTACCAACCTACTGGTAGCTCATGGTTTTGATCTCGCTTATTATGGCTATAATCAACGTGCAAACATTTCATAGCCTCCAGCTGAAAAGGGCTAAAAAAAAAGAAAAAAAAGGCTAACCATGTTAAGTTACTTTGTGTATGCACATTTGCAACTAGGTGGACTTGAGGGAAAAACACTGCACAAGATAACTACTGGGAAAATGTGCCAGATTATGTTGCCTGCACAGTCTGCAAGGCTGACAAGTATGATTGGTTCTGCAGAATTAATTAGCCCCGTACAAATGAGTACTAAGAACCCCCCCTGTCTTTGGTGTCGAGATTACTTGCACTAATTCTTGCGCCAGGGGGTCCCAAAGAGGAGTCAAATCTGATAACAAAGCCTTCCTTATCCATCACTCCTGCGTGCGTCATAATGGAAAGAAGAAACCAGCTTAAATAAAGAATTAAAATATATAAAATCAAAATAGCCAATTTCATGGGACCTCTTCATAACCCTTTTTTTCTTGGCATCGACGCGCATTACGAGTGACTACTTAAGATTCCGGAAGATCGACTACTTCTGCCTTCACCTGCTGTTCGTTCTGCAAAGTTTGAGCTCTCAGATTTGTACACAAGGAGTTTGTTGAGCTAAGATCGATCGAGATCGCAGCTTTGTAGACAATGAGTTTGTTGAGCAAGTAGGATCGATCGAGATCGCAGTTTTGTAGACGAAGAGTTTGTTGAGCAAATTAGATCGATCGAACTCGCAGCTTTGTATACGAGGAGGAAGAGAGAGAGGCGACTGCATCACAGATTCACAACAAAGTTTGAAGCTTTGGCAAAGCGAAAGGCGTAAGCTACTTTACCGGTTCCAAGTGCAGTAACAGATATGGAGGATCTGTTCACGATGTTTACGAAGTTTTTGGTCGTTCCGTCGCTCAGAGGGGAGTATGCGAAGTTGACGCTGCTCTACAAGATTCTGTTCCTGGTAAGTATAATGCACAGCGAGTTGCGCCGATTTCTTTTGTTCCCTTCAGATTGCGTTGAGGCATGGCTTTCTAAGTCAGTTGCTTATAGCTGTGACCAGTTACCATCTTCTAGAATTGTCGTTGCATATTGGTCTTTGAGAATATAAGTCGTACGTTTCGAGCGGCTTGCAAGTATTATATTGCAGCGAAAGTTTTGCTAGTGTCGTGAAGGTCGAGTATGCTACCATTTCTGAGCACATTTGCTTGAGTGGGATTTTGATGTCCAGATAATGCATCTGTTCGATAAGTACTTGCCGTGGTACAAGATGCCAGTCGTCATCGGCTTGTTCTATCTGGAGATTCGCCGAACCGTTCTTTACAAACACAACCTTATACCGGTTGGTCAAACGAAATCAAAACTTACCTTCAACCCAAAGGAGTACCCTTTCCGCACTGCAAATGGGATGTTCAACGATCCCAAAAACGCGGAGACAGGGTCCGAGGATTCGTTCTTCGGACGAAACAACGAGCATCAACCACAGCGTGAGAAGGTCAGCCAAGTTAATTAACCTTGTATTGAGAAGACTAAACGTACAGGTCATGGAGACTAACTTAAACCGTAATCGAAATCCTGGAATGCAGATCATTGGCCCGCGGGAGTCGATGAAAATAAAATAGCCAGGCTTATATATTTATTTAAGTCTGATCTAATTAAGTAGCATATATGTACTTATATTCTTGTGTATTTATGTATTTGCAGATCATGGATCCGCACCCAACAGTAGTTGCAACCAAGCTATTAGCACGACGAGAATTCATCGGGACTGCCAAGCAGTTCAATTTGTTGGCAACTGCGTGGATTAATTTCATGATTCATGATTGGGTCGATCACATGGAAGACACCAAGCAGGTCTGCATAAAAGAGCATGCCCGGTGGTTCCCCCTGTTTGAGCCTTTATTAGTATTATCACATACACCAGATAGGGTTGAGCTGTTCCCCCTTCACACCCATAAACATAAAAACTGAGACAGTAGAGTTATCCGGAAAGTCATGCCCTGTTGGGCCTGAGTTGCACCCCTTATTGGATGCTTCATCCCCTCCTGGTTGTTTGTTGTCTGCAAAGTCATGAAATTTTGTTAAAAAAGGGTATGAAATTTGGAGACTCGGGATAAAATGCACAAGGCTTGAGAATATTTAAAGGTGCAGTACATATAGAAAGAGCCGTGATTGGTTGAAAGCGTTCAGCGAACTCGGTTTAGCATCAAATTTGGGGCTAAACTGAGTTTCATACCCTACTATTTAGGAGTAAGAGGTCCCTTACAACTTTGTTAGGTGTGTAGTGCCTCATCTTTTGAGGAGGCATTAAATTCATTCGTATATAGGTGCCCTCCAAGTATGATAGGAATTTTTTGGGAGTCCTTTACAGTTTCTGCACATGTCCAGGAGTATCTTGCTGATGGCCCCATGGCTAGAACTTGTGGTCTCCATCTTGCAAGCAGTTCTGAGTTCAAATCAGCTCATCATACTAGATGCTGGTTTATGGTAATATAAAGTATCATAGCTATAAATTCTGCAAATATTCGAAAAGACACTGCTGACTCTGTGGGTTTGCTGCTGGCAGAGTTGGCAGCAACAACCAATTCTGCCATCTTACTAAATCCTTTCCTCCAAATAGTCAGTTGTTGTGAAAAGTTTGTTGTTGTTGTAGCCAGTGTTTTCACAAACCTGAGAGAAAGAATAACCTTGCAACCTCTTTTATGCTTAGTTTCTGATGTTCAACTACTATGACTCCATTTCCTCAATTGCCAGGTTGAAATCACTGCTCCAGAATCTGTTGCCTCCAAATGTCCACTGAAGAGCTTCAGATTTTTTGCTTCAAAGGAATTTCCAGTTGGTAGAGGTCAGATAGGCTACAAAAACATACGAACACCATGGTGGTATGTTTTACATCTTCAATTACAAACCTCATCACACTTCTTTTTTTTGAGGAAAAATAGAAACAGTAGACTTGACTACCTACCAAGGACGTTTCTAGAAGTTAGGGTAGTATGTGTGTTTAAGCTGAAAGCCAAAAACTAATTCTAGATTATGCAAAATCAGTGATGTTAATTGAAAGTTGACATACTAGGGAATGGGTCTGATAGGAATGCAGCAAGCCTGTTAGAGCAAGTAATCTTAGTACTTCAATTTTTTTTATGCTTTTGAAGTAGATCCACAAGTGGAACCATGATCCTTCTTTCCACTTATATTATCTCATAATGTGATTTGTATAGGGATGCAAGTAACATATATGGCAACGATGCAGCAGAACTGAAGCGGGTAAGAACAATGAAGGATGGGAAACTATTCATTGCACATGATGGATGGCTTTATCACAATGCTGAAGGAATTAATGTGAGTGGCGACATAAGGAATGAATGGGCTGGTATTGCACTCTTGCAAGCAATTTTCATCAAAGAGCACAATGCTGTCTGTGATGAGATGAAGGTCAGCTTCTCACACTCTTGAAGCAGCAGTACAGAGATTTCAAGTTGTACTGAAGTAGTCCATCATTGCAGTCTTTGTAGCATTTGATTCCACAGCATACTATGTTTTTTTTAAAGATGAATTTTGCCAAATTCCTAACATGAAATCAGTCTGGTGACCATTACACACAAAATTTGTGGGGTTTTTTGTGGCACTTTGTTCAAAAAAACATTGCAGCATACAGAGCTTAAAAATCTGCATCCAAGAGGGTCAATATGTGATTCTACTGACTGTTTGCATCTGAATTTTGGGTTCTCATTCCAGCTTGGCACTAACAATTTTTGGCTGCACATCTGCAGAGATATCACCCAGAGTTCACTGATGAGGACCTCTACCATCGGGCTCGGCTTGTTACTTCAGCAGTTATAGCCAAGATCCACACAATTGATTGGACACCACAACTCTTGAAAACAGACATGATGCTTGCAGCTTTACGTACCAACTGGTAAGTATAATCTTGGTCATCATGCTCAGCTTGTTACTTTAGCAGTTGTAGCCAAGATCCACACCATTGATCAGACATCTCAGTTCTTGAAATCAGACATTATGCTTACGACTTAGTGAAGCAACTGGTAAGTATAATCTTTTTCTTTAGACACATTGATATTGATAACACTTTTGCATTGTAATTAATTCAGAGGTACCAGTTAGATAGAGAATGGAGAACCAAGTAAATTGAAGCTGACAATTGCAGAAACACTTTTCTTGCCTATGTGCGAGAAAAGTTTTATTTGCTTAAGACTCAATTTTATGTACACACACTCAAGAAAAGTATTTCCTTGAGATCGGATCACCTTCAAAACTTGCTGCATTGTTCCAGGTATGGGTTGCTAGGAAAGAGGATCAAGGACACATTTGGCAAAACTTCGAGTTCCATTCTAAGTGGCCTTGTGGGCTCAAAGCCTGATGATTACGGTGTGCCTTACTCGCTAACAGAGGATTTTGTGTCAGTGTATCGCTTGCACCCTCTCCTGCCTGAACAAGTTGATGTGCGAGACATCAAAGCTACCCCAGTAGAAAAGTACACACCAGCTGTTGTTGACGAGTAAGCGCTGCCCTTACCTGCATCATGAAACTCAATGAAATTTTGCCCTTCTGACTGCTATTCAACATGTTGCAAACTCTTATTGCCAGCTAGAATTACAAGAATTTATCTTCTGTAGTAGTGACTGGATGAGTGAAAATCTATGTGCAGAGTGCCGATGCCAGAATTGCTTGCACACAAGGGTGATGTAAATGCACAGAAACTCGGAGTTGAGACCCTTCTAGCATCACTTGGTCACCAAGCATCAGGGGCTCTCACCCTCTTCAACTATCCACTGTGGATGCGGAAACTTGTTGCAGAGAATGTGGATGGCACACCAAGAGCTGACCTTGTTGACATGCCGTCCCTTGAAAGTAAGAGTCTGAGAACCAACTGGAATTGAACATAATCCTTCCACCAGATCTTCAGAGAGCTGCATAGAGTGCTAGTGTGCAACAACAAGAGAATATGAGAATTTGAATGGAATTCATATGTGCATCTAGTTGCTGCATTACAATACTTGAAAATATTTTGACATGAGCATTTCAAAATTTGTTGAATTTTTTGGGAACAGTGTACCGCGATCGAGAGCGTTCAGTACCTCGCTACAACCAGTTTCGTAGAAGCTTGCTAATGCTCCCGATTGCACGATGGGAGGATTTGACAGACGACAAGGAGGCCATAGCTGCAATCCGTGAGCTATATGGCAACAATGTGGAGAATCTTGATTTACTTGTGGGTCTGATGGCTGAAAAGAAGATCAAGGGATTTGCCATCTCCGAGACTTCCTTCTTCATCTTTTTGATGATGGCATCACGGTAAACACTTGATTCCTTTGCATCAAAACTTGAATCCCTAATTTTTTTGTTATTCTAAAGCTTAATATGAGTCGACCGATTATGCACTAAACATTAAACTGTTGACAAGCCCTAACTAAACAATCAACTATAAAAGCTTACTATTATCCCGGATCCACTTCTTCTTGTGCAGGAGATTGGGTACAGACAGATTCTTCACCACTGACTTCAATGAACAAGTGTATAGCAAGGAAGGGTTGAAGTGGGTGAACACCACCGAGGGATTGAAGGATGTGTTGCAACGCCATTACCCTCAACTTGTGCATAAGTGGATGTCAGCTACCTCTGCATTCTCTGTGTGGAACCAGACCCCGGATCCCTACAATCCCATCCCTATTTATCTGCGTTGGTCCTCCTGAATGTTTTGTGCACACAAAACTTGGGTGTGCACAGTGCACACGCATACCAAAGCTCAAGTCTTCTCACAAATTGAAAGGGTATGCAAGTTCACAATGCAAGATTTAGGTCTATTGCCATAATCGTTGACCAATATCAAAAACTAAAAAGCATTTTCATGCAACTCTAAAGGATGATGATGGAGAAGCTCAGTTATCTGATCAGAATTTGGTTTTGTAGTTTTCAATATGTTTGTGTATTTGAATGTTTTAGTAGTACACAATGGCTCACTTGATCATGATGGGTTTTCAAGGACCTCAAACTTGTCCAGTGAAATTGAGCAACACTATCTTAAATTTCAGAGATAGTAAATATGTACATATTTTGCTCAAGACAAAACCCCAAAAAATTCATGCTACTATTATTTGTTGGATAGCTGCTGATGACATTTTACATTAGAACAACCATAGGAAGGTCATTGCAATTGTTCAAAATGCATCTATTGGCTATGCCCACAAGGAAGAGAGTACACATTGGGATAGGATTTTCGGGTAAAATCTAAGCTCAAACAACCAATATGTGGCATGATTGTTGGAGAATTACCTGTACTTGTTAGGGTGTTTTTTTCATTTATCTAAGAAGTTCTAAATGTAGTAAAGGAAGTTATAGTTTGAACCTGCCATAAAGGGCAGAGCCATTATGTGTTGTGCTGCTTACTTATTTCAAGTTTGTTTGGCCTGTGAAGAGATTTTGTGTTCAGAAAGAGGGTTTTACTAGTTATGGGTTTGTCATTTGGATGTTGATGACCCATCAAGATTATTGTCTTCGTGGCCTATATTTGTTAACTTCATTGAGTTCTTGCCATTACATAAGGGTTCAAAGTGAACATGCATGGACTAAGGAAAATGAGAATAGAAGGAATCACCTCAAAGACCTAATGAGACTTGTGTGTAAATCAAATCTCATAAAAAGATGAGATGCAAGAAAGACTAATGGGTCAAAATTAGCTTATAGGAGTCAAATAGGGCATTGGGGACTGGTGAAAATTATTGACAAAAAATGTTTATGTTTTACCATTTAAAAATCATAGAATCATACCAAGTTGTGGTAACTGACTAATATGAATGCAAAGAAATTAAAATTAAAATTTCATTTAATTGTTTTGGTTTGAATTAAGGACCAAATAATGTTCATTTTACAAGGGCCTTTTTAATTCTCAATTATACATTTGTTAATGGTCAAATATTTTTGGGTATTGGAAACTATAAATCACATACCACATTATTTTAAATATTTCAAATTTTCAAAAATTCAAAATATGTTTTAAAAGTTCATTTTTTCAAAAGTCCTTTATCACATGCAAATGAAGTGCCATATAAATCTAAGTTGTAGCTTATCATAAAAGGTATTCAA
>Ga0209208_10008553_pt1 | contig 13623 bp, 12 predicted proteins | sample S1TSphfallax_3_FD_187694 | JGI IMG/M metagenome (GOLD analysis project Ga0209208, IMG submission 187694) | Host-associated microbial communities from peat moss isolated from Minnesota, USA - S1T2_Fd - Sphagnum fallax MG (SPAdes) (version 2) | ecosystem: Host-associated > Plants > Peat moss >...
TACTCCAGTGCTTGGTTTGTTTTGTTTGTTTGTTTTTTTGTTTTTTGGCGCTAAAGGTTTTCCCATCTTCCGAAAAGCAACGACAAAACAGTCTCAGCGTCCCGCAACACCGGAAGATCTGGATGGATTCCAGTGCGCCGAATCTCTACCCTTGCGCTTTCGTCGGGTTCCGTTGACACGGAGCCGTACATGGTTGTACCCGGTAACCTGGAGCTCGGCATTCCGTACTGTGGAATGGTCAAGTCCCCTGCCCATTACGTCGGGTAATGCGCCAGTGAACCCTTTAGGTGTGTTGAAGTTGGATGAAACCCTAACTGATGAAGCCAGCGAACTGAGTCGATGTTGGATGAAACCTAACTGATGGACCCAGCTAACTGAGTCGATGTTGGATGAACCCTAACTGATGAACCCTGCTAACTGAGTTGATGTTGGATGAACCTCTGCCATTATCAGCCCCCCTTACCCTAAACTTTTCCCCCAAGTAGCTGTTCTTACCTTCATGACCCACATGGTGTTACCAGTGTTGAATGGGTTTGTGTCATCACTACTTTTCCTACTACAATGCACCAATATTTCACAATACAACTTACATATTTTAGATTGAATTTTTTTTTGTAAATAACATTTTCAATCATGTGCTCCCAATTTTGTTATAGTTAAAATGGCATGCTCCTTGACCATAGAACAATTTGTTATGCATATGGGTACCTAATGTCTAGTAGTGATGACAACATGATGTTGTTTTTATGCATCTTCCAACCAAAGTTGAAAATTTGTGAAGCATATAATTAGCATGGCCAATAAACTGCAAAATGTGATCATTCAATCCCAAAATTCCAAAGAGCATCATGGATACTGTTGTATTTGTTTTCAAGTTGTGCATTGTGATTGAATTTTATAGTTTATTTATGGAACATAATTGTTAGTGGAAATTAAAGTTCCAATTTGTATGGAACACCTAAACTCAAGTCATGGATTGGCCATCAAAAAGTTGGAAACCTAGTCATGGGACTCTAATTTCTCATAGGAAGATGCAAGAATTATTGCAAAAGAACTAGTCCTTTTGGTTTCTAAACAAGAGAGTCTTAGATTCAAAGTGTGGAACCTCAATAGTTTCTAGTTCCTCATAGATTATTTGAGGATTATTTGATCTAAAATTGTACTTTTTGGGTTCCTTCATATAATAAGCTATATGTACCAAGCATTCCAAAGAGTTGTGTAGGGGCGAATGCAAACAATTTTGCTTAATTGCAACAAAAGGAAAACATTTCACACTATACATGAAAGCAATAACCCTATGGTGAATATATAACAATCCAATCTAACAAAGTCTTGTGAGGCCACAGTAGTGGTCTATGTAATTAAAGTTCATTGCCACCTTGAAAATGATTATTGCTTCTAAACTTTGACCCAACCATTATAACCACATAGTTGTCAAAACATACATGGGGGTTGATTTCATTCCAAAAAGTTGATGGTTTCTTTTTTTAATGTAATTGATAGGACTATATGAACATGGTGAATGTGTAACAATAGATGGAAAAGTATCTAAATCTTTAAGATTTTGCTATTGATGTTTGCCAAACTAATTGTCAAAGCCATAAATGAAATCAATGAAATGAAATTTTGTAAATTTTTCCTCAACATTTGATCATATGATGTTCAAAGGGATAATTGAATGCATACTTGAAAATGCACTTGAATTAATATCCAAAAATACATAGAATTCCAAAATATCACAAAAAGGGTCCACACACAACAACATACTAATGTTGAAATGGACACATTGGCAAACATGTAAACCCTAAATCACATTGTGATTATTGTGGGACATACAATTGCAAGAAAGCAACAACTCATCAATATTTGAAAAATCATGAAGTTCTAGTAAATGATCACAAAGAGGTTCCATAGTATGCAAAGTGGTTTTGAAATGACACATCATCAAACATCTAAATCCTAAATCGCATTATGACTATCATGTGACAAACTTACACCTACAAGAATGACAAAATGACAAGAAAAAACCAAGGTACAATGGTAAAAATATGGGGAATGATGTGAATGGTGATGAGGGATGGTGAGAAACACAATGAAAACATTAGGAAGGACATTGAAGGATGTTAGGAACCATTGAAAAGGATGCCAAATGTGTTGGGAAAAGGTAAGTCCAAACCTTCATTCAAACAAAAAAAATTATCATCAATTGTTATAAATTACCACTAGTTGAAACACCAAGGACTTTAAAGATATCATCCTTTTTTGCAACCTTATTTCATACCCCTAATGAGCTTTGTCTAGGTGTCCCTATGGCAGCTTTTGTGGTTTTATGCAATGCTCGATTAATGTTTCATAAAAAAGTAAATACATGCAACGAAAAATATATTTTCTAAAACACCAATAAGGAAGATATTGGTAGGTATTAATTCCTGCTTCCCCACAATGTGGATTTGAATTTAGCAAGGAATATAACAAGGAATATACCTTCATTGCATCCCCCTTACCCCATATTTTTTGCTTCACCTATATCATTTGACCTTTGCTAGACACAAGCCTTTGAACATATAGTAAGCCGAAGTGCCTTTGACAATCCTCAAGTGTTAGCCTACCACCAACTCTTTCACCCCATAACTTTCAAAGGTGTTCATCTCATATCATTAATTTGCATTGCTCCAACTACATTCTTAGGTAATTGGGCTCTTGTTGCCTCCACTAGCTTTGCTGCCTCCTCTAGCTTTACCTTTAGGTCCTTGTAGAATTAATGCCCTTTCCTTCTTGAGACATTAGCCCAAGTAGATCATGGTGATATCCACTTCTAGTGACATTTATTAGCAACATGTGCCCATCCTAGCTCAAGCATGCCTTCCCTCTTTTGAACAACTTGTGGGTAAACAATTTTAGCATTTACAAGATTCCATTTTAAAATGTATGCACCAACATATCTTTTCCAACATTTTTTAAAGAAACATTCAAGGTTCATTGAACTTGCTTCCTTTCATGTTTGGACCCAAGAACAAAAACATGGTTCACATTTCAACCAATCATCCCCATATTTTGTTTACCACCTAATTCACATTTCAACCAATCATCCCCATTTTTTTTTACCACATAATTCATATTTCGACCAATCTTCCCCATATTTTGTTTACCACCTAATTCACATTTCAACCAATCATCCCCATATTTTGCTTACCATCTACAATATTTTCCACTACACTTGGAATCTACAAATTAGGGCTTCCTAAGATCCATTAATGGTAGGTCTTTCTCATTGCATGTGTACACATCCCATTGACCCATTAAACATCCACCTATTGTGATTACACATATCAATGAATGTCATGATGACCCATGATGTAGTGCAAGATGTTATACATCTGTTGCTCAAAAAGTTAATTTTCAATTAATTTATGAACAACTTTGACGCACCCCCAAGCTCTTTGATGGACTCAACTACAAGTCCAAAGGTGAAAACACCGGAAGGAGAAAGAGTTGGGGCACGCTCCTTAGCTTGTAGCATTTCAGGGGTAGAGGGGTGTGTTGGAACTCTAGGATGGGACTAGGATGGGCAGCAAGCGATTCAATTATTCACACGAACTTACACAAACTAAGCAACAAGTTGGTTAGTGCATAGTCGAAGCACTTTTTGTGCACAGACGAACCACGGGCAAACACAAAATCACAAGACTCACCACGGCCCAGACTTGGGGGAAGCCACCACCTTCCCCCTTATAGTATTTTTTGTGCCTAGCCACAGGGCCAGCACCCAAATGTCATTTTGTCCCAGGACTCCCAAGTGAAAGTTTCAAAATTCCCAAAATTGGGACTCCCGAAACTTTGGAGGCCCATAAATTTATGTTCAAACTGTCAATTGAAATGAAGTTTGAAACAAAGTTGTAGCCCTCATCAAGAGCTTTCCAACAGTATGTGGCACGCAAGGAAATCAAGGCGAGTCCTGACTTTTAGTGGTCGGGAATCAAATTGGCAATTTGATTTCCGACCCTTCTTTTGGCCATAACTTGTGTTTTAGGTATCCAAATGGTCATGGAAGCCCATTTTAGACATCAATGTTCTAAGAACTTTCCAATGATATAAGGAACTTTTCAATCCAATGGGTTTTGACCCCTACAATCGCTCTCTAAAAATTCAAGAGTCCATTGAAAATCTAACTCCCAAAATGGGAGCTCACTTGGGAGTGTGGATGTTCATTCCTTCACATTGTTCCACACTCCCAGGAATATGAAATGTGACTCCTAAGCTTCATTCTTGGCCTGCACCTTTGCAAATCCTTGCCTTGGTCACAAGCCCAAGGCTAAAGCTAAGGCTAACTCCACATACTTCTTTCATTCACACAATAGATTTTCGTTGACATGTAAACATAGTTCTATCCAAAGACAAGGTTACACGTTAGCATACATCATCATTACAAATCCCACACATGCCAACATCTTGTTTTAGGTGATTTCAACATTAGAATTCCCAACTTCAAAGGTAGCCCAAATAAAATTAAAAATTAAAAATATCAACACCTAGGAAAACAATTTTTGTTCTTAATGATAAAAGTTCTTGGTTGTTTACACAAACAAATTCATAGTTTTCTACAAGATTGCGCCAACAAAATGTGGGGGATGAAAGGACTAAAAGGTCCACCCCTTTCTTTCTTAACAACTTTTCTTGGACAATGAATTTTGGTTACACTCCATCTTAAATCATGCTATAGCGATGAAGGTGGCCACATACCACCCCCCACCATTCATTGATCCCCTACCTATCCCCACATTTGATTTACTTGTAGCGACTAACATTTGGGTAATTGTGTTTTCATTATGTGCTTAGGCTAGTTAAAATAGTCTACATTTTTTTATTCCTCTTAATTCTTGCCTTATGTTTTTGTCCATTATGTTTCTGTTGTTTGATTGTTTATTTCATAATAAAGTTGGCCATGTTTACATCAATTGGAGCATGAATTTTTTTTTTGAAAAATATATCAATGGATTGCTAGGGTTACAAAAGCAAAAGAAGAATGAGTGAGCAAAGAACCTTGTGAAATTGTGCTACAAGTAATTATATTCTTGAAAGATTTGCATATGCATATAATACATAATATGGTTCTAAATAAATACATATATGTACCTACCTACATACATATAATACACTTATACAACTAGGATATTAAAGGTTGTGAGTTATGTTACCTATTATTCAAAAGCACTAAATGTCTAATAGCAAAAACTTTGGTATTGTACAAAAAAATTGTTTGTTAAATAATAGTGTAAAAACTACATGGTAATCAATTATCATTTTTTTCAAGGCAAGATTTTTGCTACTTGGCAATAGCCTTTTCTTTTTTGTGCAAAAATTTGCACTATTGTGAAAGGTTTGAAAATTTATGTCAAATTCAATGGGTTTTTTAGAAGAATTGCAAAAAATCTAAAAAACTAAAAGAAATCACTAGATTTCTATAGATGGTTCAAGTACGTAGCCAAAACATATATAAAGATGTTTAATTTTATTTTTTTCATATATTGTTGATAGTTGAATTTGGTTAAATTGGCTTATGGATGATTGCCACCTTGATGACATCATAAAATTGCTTGGCAGCAAATAAATTAAATCCAATGAGACTCATGCAAAGGCTTTTTGTGATAAAAAAAGTGCAAAAGTTGCAAGATTTCAAAGAATTAGTTTTCAGAGTTCACCATATTTGGACAATAAGTTCCAGCAAGTTGCAAAAATATAGTAGGAATTTCTAATTTTTCATACTCTCCTCTTTGACTTATAGCCAAATTTGTCTTATTCCTCATGTGGATGATCATTAATATGGCTACATCAAAAACAAAAATTTTAAAACAAAAACAAAAAGCCCATATGGATTATATGCATTAGTGTTTTGACAAATTGCAAAGGTCAATTTAATAAAAAAAATTCAATGCCCAAGCATTTTAAATGTTTGTGAAATATTGTTTTAAAATTGATATTGAACTTTGTTTATTTATCTTCTTTTTAAATCAAGTAAAACAATTTTCCTAAAGTGTGGCAAGGTACATGCACATGGTTCAATTTTACCCTTTTTGGGGTGTTGTTCAATATTTTCAAATATTGTGTGGTTATTATATTTGAATTATTGAATGTTAACAAAAGCGGTGCAAGCATGGGTTTTTTCCTTCAATTTTGCAAAGTAGGTGGATTGGTGATCATCCACAAGAAGACTTTGCCAAATCTGACTACATGTCATGAGGATTTTTTTTCGTTTTTGGGAACATCCCCATATTATGGCGACATGTTATAATCTACAATCTAAATTTGGTGGTTTCATCTTTTCTTTCCTTGAAATATGAAAACTTTGGGCAATTTTCCCCCATAAACAATCGTTCGGTGCAAGTGTTACATTCACATTAACAAAATATGGAAAAACTGACAGCCAATGAATGAGTGCTGATGAACAAGAATGTAACCAATGAGCATCCATCAACAATCAGGACTGACAAACTGTTGACAGAAAAATGATTTTCAAAGAGCATTTCCACAAAATTATTTTCAGATGTTTGTGGGTTTTTCTGGAGAGCATGGTCAAATAGCAATAAGAGGATGATCAGATAATCATTTAGAAATGAATATGGCCACCAGAATAGCTCCTGTTTTAGAGCAAAAAAAGGGAGGTCATATCTCCAGATTATCAGATTGTAGCAAAGAGAAAACCCAGCACACCTCACAACACTCAAAGATAGTGATGGAGAAAAGACAGGCAAAGAAAACAGTGCATCAAACCCAACCCAAACCATGTATCAGATACAACTTCAGGTTCATCCAACAACAAATGTTTTACCAAAATATGACCCCAAACTGATGGGGATGTAAAAGTACAAATTGGGCACCTGGGGCTATTTTTGATTGGTGACACAATTTGTTCCCCAGGTTGCATGTAGATAAATATAGCTCTTTCTGGTCAGTTTGCCTGCTCTGGGACCCAATCCAAAGTCAGTTTCCCAATGAGTAATCCTCCTCTTGTCAGCTTGAAAGCAAGCTACAATCCTCATTTTGAAGCTGAAATCCACATTTTTGCAGCTTGACAGGCAGGAGAGATAAACCTTGGGTTCATGGTTCTACTTCATTTCCATTTCTCAGCAAGCTCCTTGCGCTCTGCTAGAACATAAGTTACAGCAATTGCAATGAGCAATGCAACAATGGTCATGAGCAGTAAGGCATAGCTGAAGTCTTCAGTGAGGGAGTCATATGTCCGGGATGGAGCAGTGCGTGTGTAAAACAAGTCAAGGCCATAGGCAAACACAAGGCAGGTTGACTCTAGTCGTGCAGGAATTGTCAATATCCCTCGCAAACCCTCCACTTGGTAACCATTGGTCAGATAGCCCTGTCACAGCAGATTGAGTGGACATTTAGAGGTAAGGGATTTCTCTAGGAGGGACAACTTGAAACAAAACCAACAACACCAGACAGTAAGAATCAACTAGTGCTACTTTGTTGTGAGAGGAAACCAGACATTGCACCTTGCAGGACAGAGATACATCTCATTCTAGGACACACTGAGTACATTCTGTAAAAAGGAAGACATCCCAAACTGCTAGTATCTCCTGGGGATTTTGGCTACATGTAGACTGAAGACATTGAAAAGACAGCTAACAAAAGGTGGTTTATAAGAGAGGAGGCATTGCAAAGTAGCTGACAGGAAACATCACAAAACTGCTCCTTCAATAATATACCTGTGGTGAAATAGGGATGGCATCAGTGAGGGGAAGAATGCCCTCTTCTCGCTCAGAAGGTGTGGGTGTGGCTGATCTGCGGGGGTCCAAAAGCCTCTTATCCAATGCTAGCACCTGCAAGTGCAACACAATCACATATGCTGGTAAGCAAGTCCAGTAACTTCACAAGTTTGTATATACTCCCCTACTGTCAAGTTTCTTGCTTTTTTGGCTTGCCTGCTCTTTTACCCTTCAGACTCCAGACCAGTGGGTAACCATTTCAAAGAACAGTTAACAAACCTGGTCAGTAACAGTCCCAAGCAACAACTGCTTGGAGGTGATGCCTCTGGCTGTTGTTGTCACAGTCAAAGTTTTCACTGTATAGGTAAAAAAGTAGCTCTGTCCCTTCACTTCAACATTTGATGAGGAATATGATGAAAGTGGAGCACTTGCATTATGCCTGCCCAACATCAGCTGCATCACTCCTTTATCCCCCTGTACACAGACAGCATGGATCAATGTTTCCACCAGGATGACTTTTTGCAATTTACTGTACAGATACTTACAATCTCTGCCAACACAGGGTAGTCATCAGAATGCTATTCCAACTAGTCTCAGAAAAACTTTCAACAGTGAAGGACTGAAGTTGATAGGTGAACCAGTGATGATCCATATAGTGACAGCATATGGTCACCCAGTGAAATCCCCATCAACATCTAAAGTCCAATTGTGAGACTTGATTGAAACAAGCTTGACGCTCAACCAAACACTTGCCAGTTTACTTCAACTATAAATGATTATCAAGGAAATACAAAACCATGAAGAGAAGTGCAGAGAAATACCACTCGTGACTGGTCATAGGTCTCCAGAACAGACATCTCATATCGATGATTGCGAAGATTGAAGTAGTGATACACAACCCAATTCTCACTCAGGACCTGCAACACCAAGACAGCTAACATCAACAAAAGATACAATAAGACAATCAGCAACTGCAAGAATCTTGGGTATCGAAAAGAAGCAAACCCAAAGACCACAAAAAACAGGGAAAGTACCGCATGCACAGGGCCTTGCATGCTTGGATGTGTGACACGATGCAGAATTCGTCCTGTAACAGTGTCGATCAAGTATGCCACCACTGTAGAGTCCTCTGGAGATGCAGCACCTAACAAGCCTACTGACTTGGGAGTAACTGTTGCCACAAAGATCATATTCTTGTTGAGATACTTGAAGAGAACTTCTCGGTTCCCAAGTACCTTGGCTTGAGTGTGCACTACCTGCACAATTGGAAGAAAATTGTGAGATAAGAATGAATCAAAATCAAGATAAACAAATCACTGGCACAAACAAGAACTTTCTAGGCTATCCTTGGATGTACAAAATACTTCTGGGTTTGCTCAATGTGGAACCAAGATAGCTTGATTTGTATTCTTGAGAAAAAAAATTCAGTGGTTGTTACCTCATCTGGTCTCCTTGTAGCAACAGTAGCAATTGACTCTGTCTCCTGAGGAAAGACAACTGACCACAACTTCTCTGTCTCAAACAGATAGCCCTCGCTTGATGTTTGTCTGCTGGATTCTACCAGTCCCTTGATTCCATAACCTTCAATGATCCCCTTTGTTCTATCCACTTCATAAAAGTAAGCATTGTCCTTTTGTTTCAGAAAGAGATCTAAGCTTTCTTCACTGCCAGGAAGAAGATGTGCCTGTGCTTGATCATCAACAAAGAGGTGGAGCCGTTGCTCTGAAGAATCTGTTAGTGGCAACCCGAAGGCATGGGTTACAGGATAGCTGAGCTTCATTGTGTGAAGCTCAATTCCCTTGTAGGCATCCACCCATGAAAGAACTGCTGGGAAATCAGAGGTTGAGCAAGACTTTCCCAAGACCAAGACCTCTGGCCTTTCCTCAGCATGCTGGTGAGGGACCTGCCACAGCAGAAGCTTTTCTGGACAAACCTGGGGCCCACCATGAGGTGCACGGAACCCTGGAATAAGGAGGGACCATACTATCCTGCCATCACCAGTATGCAGGGCCAAGAGCTTCCCAGACTTTGTGAGCACAAGAAGAAGCTTACGAAATCCATTGTGATCACGAGTGAGCTTTGTCTTATCAGCCTGGTTCAGTCGGGATTCTTGAACTGCAGCTATCTCATCTGCACTCGCAAGAAATAGTGTCGCTTTCAATTTCAAAAAATGTCCCTGGAAAAACACATGTGCCCAACAACCAAGAGAATTAATTGTTGATATTGTAAGATTGATGAGTCTAGGAAAATAATCTGAATAAGGAGAGATAGATTACCTTCAGCCACTCAGCTAGATCATGTTCCACTTCAGCCACAGAGACACCATCTCGTTCTAATGGAAGCTCTGCAGATTTTGCATCCACAATTGATGCCAGCTCATCTTCACGAGTCCACACAATTTCACCTTGCTGGAGCAGTAAAAGTGAGTCATCTTCCCCTACAACAAGTGCACGAAAGCCATGTGTTCGATCAGTGCGAAGATATGCATTCAGGAAAACCTTTTGCACGTGTCCTCTGTGTGAGGGTAGCTTGATCGTCTCCTTTTGCACCACTTCAGTCCAGTCTTCACCATGCACGTGGAGGCTGAAAGTGTTTTGTGAATGCCCTCCTTCCAAGAGCTGAATTATAGCTACTGAATGCTTGCTGTTTGCAACACTCAAGCTGTCACTCACAGCAACTGCTCCCACAAGTGTCTCCACTGTACGTAGTTCACCACTTGTAGGATCAACAGCAACAATTGCAGTTAGATCACCTAGAGCAAGTGAAATAGCACCATCCAGCTTTGTTGGTAGAAGCTTAGGAAGACCAACAGCATTTAGAGACAAGCTTGACAATGCAGTCTCCAAGACAGTCAGCCCATTTGCATTTATGGACACTGTTACCAAATGGGTACCCTTTGAATCAAGTGCAACAGCAAATTGTTTTGAAACCAGCAGCTCCGTGACAGATAATGTCTCAGATGTCATGGCTGTCTTTCTGTCAGTTATTGTTCCTGCCTGAAGGTCTATTTCTATCACGGTGAATCCAGAATCACCAATGAACCCAACTCCATATGCCTTGAGCTCCTCAGTTGCCACAATCACATCTCGAATATCAACATCCTTGCTGCATCAACAAAACAAAGGAATATTCTTATCATTGCCCTGGCCACCATTCAATTGTTGAACTAACACAAATGATAAGAATCTAGCTTCGGGCAATATACACTGCTCCAGAATCTTGTAGTCAAAGAGCCCAGTGAAGTCCTTACCCAGAAATGTCAACTTTCCAGATGGTCGTGCCATCTTGACCCGACAATGCAGTCAAGACACTGCCACTTAGAACTAGAAGGTCATTGATTTTGTCATTGTCAATGTCTACCTGCAAACCAGACACACGTACTCAGTCTGTGAGTGATATACAAAGAGATGCTGGCTGAAGATTAGACCAGTCCTCCTCAAGGATGTGAAGGCTCCACAGCAAAATGAACCAAGAACAAACCCTGATGACACTTCTACAAGATTACAGAGAAGACCCTACATTACTATTTCTGGGAAGTTCCAGAAAAACTAAATCTCAAAGAACAAGAATAAATGCAGTCATAACCTTATGGGTGTCACTAACAATGTGTCAAACCATGAACTTCATCATAGATAGCAATGACAAGCTCACAATACTGGGTATAGATAAGTATATATAATCTACTGAAAATCTGGGGCAAAACATTATACAAACATGAGTATCCTGAGACTCAGTCACAATGTTGGCTAGAACTCAAAAGATATAGCTAATCAAATAGGTCAATAGCATCCTTGTTCAATTGCACAAAGCTTGTGAGGGCAATTTTGAAATTTTTTTCAGCTTATCCCTGTCCAAGCAAGCATCTAAGCCGAAGACACAGAGAGCCCTAAATTTAGTGTAGTGTTCATGGCCTCCTGTGCCCTGAACAAATCCTGTAAGCACACCACTAGTGACTACTTGGAGGGAGAACACACATTAAAACACTGGAAAAATGTATGTCTGAGATTGCAGAGAAAACCCCAAATCAGACAATTTGAAGGTACAACCATTCGGTCAGTTCCAGCAAAACAAAAACAAACATGACAACAATGAGTGCAGTCATAAACCTTATAACATAAACCCAATGAAAGTTTAAAGCTTGTATAACTTGTGAAACTCGGTGAGAAATGGACAAGAAGAGCTTGCTTGCATGAGCAAGAGCTTGGTTGGCCAAAAAAATTGCATGTGTAAATATCAGTAAACAAGCTGGCCGAAACCTCTGCATCTAATAATCCTAAGCACCTTTTTCTTGATGAGAATTATCTATTGACAGAGAAAGGAACCAATTTTTTTTGTCTCTTACAGGTAATGCCACCAAACGTGGTGGATTTGATCCCTTGGAGGAGGGGATTGCAGCTTCCCAAATTAAGACTCCATCAGGTAAATGCCAGGCTCTCACATTGGTACCTCCAGACAAAGTCATCACATCTGTGCACCAAGAAAATTTGGCGATTAGTCACAGATCCACAAAAAAAGAACACCTGAAGTTGCTGCAGAATTTCACGGTCAAAGAAGTATGCTTACACTTGCCACTTGCCAGTTCCAGCACATCGATTGGATCTGATTCCCCAAGCACGTGCCTCCAATCTGCACATCGAGACGGACAAGCTGAATACCATTGTATTCAAGAGAGGAAGAGCACCTACAGGCAATAATAAACAAATGGGACGAGGGACCACGTTCACTTACAAATTTCCCCAGTGCGGAGATTTAGGGACGCCAGAGCATTTTGCTCGGTGGCCACAACAACACGTTTCCTGCCGCTCCCCTGCGTCTGGAACACCGCATGCTTCACCCGTCCTATGTACTGCTGATGCCTGCAATTCTCCCCCAAGAAAAGAGCAGGCACGTACGTCTTAAGAAAAGAAAAACAGCAACCATTACGTAGAAAGCGATGGTGGAACAAGGGAAAGACGGATTCGGTACCAGTCCCACACACCGACTTGATCCTCGTAGAGAGCGTGACATGACGATGTAAGAAACCCCAGCACGAAAACGAAAGCAAGAAGAAGAAGCAGCTGCTGCTGCTGCAGATTTAGCGACTGCCTATGATGCGCCATGTCCGCTCTCCGCTTCCCTCCACCCACTCCTCCGACTTACCTTGCCCTGCCCTTGCTGCGTTCTACTGTCCACCATCGCCGAAGCTCTCAACGAGAGCGATGATAGAATTAGGGTTTCGTCCAACTAACGCTCTGTTAGAGACGATCGACTTAGGGTTTCGTCCATCTACCTGTTCGATTAGAGCCGATGGAATTAGGGTGTCGTCCATCCACGGTTGAGTTAGAGACGATGAAACTAAGGTTTCGTTCATCTACCATGGGATTAGAGACGATGAATTAGGGTTTCATCCTGTTCAGGTTTTAGGGCTTGGTGATCACGAATGAAGTAAGCTCTCCTATGGAGGACTATTACAAATTCAAGGTAGTTGTATAGAGTTTGAGTGTGTGTGTTGTGGTTGTTGGATTTAATAAGTGACGATGGTGAAGCTCCAAACCGCAGAGGAGGTGCGCATCTGAATCTGTTGTTGTCACTGCATGTTTGAGATGCTTCTAAAGGCGTTGAGGGTACAAAAGCTTCTTCTCCACAACACTTCACCAGCTTGCTTTGTGTAAGTCTAGGAAGAGCTATTCTCCGTTGTTACTACGAACGTCTCAAGGCACATTCAACAGGTATGTCTTATTTTTTCTTTCTTTTTTTTTTCTTTTTTTTTCCCCTTCCTTTATATTTTTATGTTTGTGTTTTTAGTTTTTTCTCTTTATTTTCGTTCCATCATGGGCTTTTCTCTGTTTTTGCTTTTGTGTTTTCTTCTGATTAAGTTTTTTTCTTTTTTTTGCTGTTTTTTTTTTTCCTTTTTTTTTATTTTTTT
>Ga0209208_10008554_pt1 | contig 13622 bp, 13 predicted proteins | sample S1TSphfallax_3_FD_187694 | JGI IMG/M metagenome (GOLD analysis project Ga0209208, IMG submission 187694) | Host-associated microbial communities from peat moss isolated from Minnesota, USA - S1T2_Fd - Sphagnum fallax MG (SPAdes) (version 2) | ecosystem: Host-associated > Plants > Peat moss >...
AGATGCTGTTGAATGTGCTACTATGGTATGTGTACTTGTATAGAGTCACCTTTCTTCTTTTGAAACTTGTGCAAATGAGTTCTGCTTGCAATAGCTTTGTGATCCATAAGAAATCCTGCTCCATTGTGAACAACAAGGGATTTTGAAGAAAGAATGTGAGTGTAAAAGAAGGCCATATCATCATGGGCTTTTACCTCATTGCAGAGCTGTCTTCAGTAGTGGAATTATGTGGTGCCTGATGCTCAGGGGTTTTTGGCTTACTCATGAGCCAACCATAGCTAGATACTCAAGTTTGTACTTGGACTCTAGAGCTCGACCTTGCCAGTTCCGGTGCAACCTGGACAGCCACAAGCAATTTGGAAACAACTTGATTACATGTTCTCCTAAAATGCAGGATCCCCAGTACTGTAATCTGTGTGTCTTCATGTGAAAACAATTTTCATTGCATACACCTGCAAGGAGGACTGTATGATGGAACATAGTCCTTATGGTCTTGTTACATGTTTCCTATTTTTGGAATGGTTGAGTCTTGAAAACACATCTTCATCTCCCTACAGAAACACCCATATTGTTAGATATTCCTTCAAATTGTGGTCCATTTGTGCCATTTTCCAGTAACCCTCATTTCAGGGATTCCTTGTTGTGAGTCACAACCTAATCATTGGTGATAGTTGCCCAAGATGACACTAAACTGTTATCAAGAACTGATGAAGTGGACTGTCATATCCTCTTTACCCACCATCATTCATTTCAACAATCTCTCCTAGACTAACATCTAGATTCATGTTTCTACATACCAAAGTGGCTGGATCTTATAGTGCAGTAGTGAGTCACCCCATTGAAGGAAAGGGCAAAGTATGTCTTTTGCCTAGATGATCTCTTGCCCTGCCGTTTTGGAAACTGATGCAGGAAGATGTGGGAATTGGAGTGTGTGAAGGCACTGGATAAGTACAATGTGGAGAAAGATATGGCGGCCTACATCAAGAAAGAGTTTGATAAGAAATACAACCCAGCATGGCACTGCATTGTTGGCCGGAACTTTGGTAATAGTTACTTTCCCTCTTCAGCAGACTGTGCTGGAACTGTACAAAAATGCTATCAGTTTCATCCAGTGGTCTAGCTGGCCTGTGATACACTGATGTTTGAGGCCCTTTCTTTCCTGGTTTATTGGCCACATTTTGCATTGGGTTTAAAGGGAATGCCAAAGTATTGCTTTATCAGTGGATGTGGCTCTACTTTTGATCCGGTCAGGGATAGGGAAAGTTGGGGAAAGAGAGTAACAATTCAGGGTGAACACTTGTCAATTGAAACATTTTGTTCTTAAAGTCAGTTCAGGTGAAGGTAGGTTTCATTCTTGCATGCTTTTCTCCTGCAAAAGTATGTTCAGAATGTTTCTCCATGTGAAGGACACCCACCAAATTAGACATTCTATCCTGTCATGTTTCAAATTCTTGTGTTGAACCTAGTTCAGACTTCAGACCTAATGAACTCTATTGTGGACTCTTCTGAACAGCCATTGTTGACTTGATTGCAGGTTCATATGTGACACATGAAACAAAGCATTTTATCTACTTCTATCTAGGTCAGATTGCAGTGCTTCTTTTTAAGTCTGGCTAGGGACACCATGGTGCGTACTCTCTTTTGTAGGGTTTGGGTTTTTCCAGCACATCCAGGTTTTCTACTGGGAAACCTTGGAAACCTGTGGTGCATACACAGCTCTTTTATCTGATGCTTTCCACAGCACTGTTGGACATTTGAGATGGGATCTTACCACTCACTCCCTTTTTCTTGTACTTTTTTGGAGGCACATATGCTGCCAACCAGAGGCATGGTTTATGTAAGTGTAGGGGTAGAGGTGGGTCACCTGTCTAGCTGGTTGAAGAAATAGCAGCAATCTACAGATATAGGGATGTTGGGAGGATCTTTTCAGTAACACTCTTCATGGTACCAATGTAACATTAATTCTTTGAGTGAACACTCAACACAGTTGTATACCATTCTGTTACTTATAGATTCTTACTGGCTTGCTATTGCCAGTCTTGAGCCAGAAACACTCAATAAGTTAGTTAATGTATGACATTCACTTGCAGCCACTGCTGGGAGCTGATAACATCAGTGGGCATGTTATGGCAGCTGATGTTGCTGTTGAAGGTCTCTGAAACAAGCATTGATTTTTGAACAGCCCTGTAGACCAAACTGGTTTTTGGTTTCAGTGAGTTGCATTTCCTCTTTTTCCTGTTTTGTGATATGTTGTCAAATTGAAGTCTATTAAGTTTATTATCGGATCATCTCTCAATTCTCTTTGGGTTGAAATAATTCAGAAGTCTGGAGAAGCTCTCAGTGCTAACAAAGGAAGATATGTAAATTCATCATCCTTCATTTCATGGAGAAACAGTCCTAAATCAGAACCATCTGTAATTAGAAGATGAAGAAGCTGGTAGGGTCTTGAAAGAGCCAGTTGAATGAAAAGGTTCTTATGGGTGTGACATGTATCATGTGTGCTCTGCATTTTTATTTCTTCAGCCTCCTGATCCACCTCGGAAACCTGGATTTTGGCCTATAAAACGACATTTTAGTGCAATCTACAAAGGTACATGCTCTTACAATGAATCACAGACTCTTGCTAATGAAGAGTGTGAATTATCCTTCCAGCACCAGATGAGAATAGTGTACCAAGATCCCTCCCACTTTCAAAGAAGGAATAAGAACCTCCCCATAGACCTTCACCTCAGGATCTAACTTTTTTTAGTTTCATTTAACATTTGCCTTGTGGAATGCCCCCCACCTTGGGGCTTTACCCTACACAGAAACAAACTAAAGTTGAAGAGAGTCCAACCTACAGAAAACAACTAGAAGCAAAAGAGACCAATGAGCACAACATGGGTCCCAAATGCATGTAAGGGCCTTTTCCTGCATCAGGGGTGGCTTTCTATTTCCATCTAGATGTGCTCACACCCAATTCTACTGGTCAAGCATTGATCAAATGCAAAGTTGTGGAAGTTATGTGTCAAAGTGTGAGTCATTCTATAAGGTGACATTTGTCATTTTATAAAATGAGAACTTGTGTTGTTTTAAAATTCTTTGGAAAGTTCTTTACATATGAAATGTTCCTAATGGTTCTAACTTTGATTACCTTAAGATTTCAGGTTTCTTACAACTCTCCAATGGAAAGTACATGTTCATGCAATAAGAAACAAAGCCCCATTTCAATGACTTTCCACTAAACTGTTGTGATCCCAACATTTATGCTTGTAGTAGTGATCACATCAGCCTAATGGTAACAGACCCTATAACTTATTACCGAATGTGTACCAGCACCTACACTACATGGTAAAAACCTCAAATGTTGGGGGTGTTGTTGATTTCAAAAGGAGCCTTTCATTTCAATTTTAACCCCCCCCCCTTTTTTTTTGGGAATTTCAAGTTTGATCTTGAAATTCATTTTTTGGATTTCTAAAACTTTTAGTTGCATTTAACTTTCAATTCAATTTAAAAGAAGTTCCGATTCCATCTCCATTACACACAACCAAACAAAAAAAAGTTGTGTAATATTAGTTTATTTAATTCATACACATAATTCAAAATAAAGGTTATGCAATATTAATTATTTACAACCAATCAAATGGAATAGCTTGTTTAAAACTTAGAGCCAAGTTTGTACTTTTTTTAATGAAATTGTATTTTGTGTACCTAAAAAATTTGAGTCTCTTTATAATGGGGTAACACCTTTGATTCAGATTCTAGTTCAATTTTGAAAATAGGATCATTTTGTGATCAAATTCTAATGACAATTTCAAGAAAACTTGGAATCTTTGATCTATAGATCATAGAACTTGTCTTATAACTTGGACCTTAACTTGTTGAAATCCAAGAACCTATCAATATTGGCTTCTTAATTGAAATGTTATTGAATGGTCTCTTCAGTTGACAACACATCTTTTAGGAAGTGCTTTCAACTACAAAGAAAGTTTTTTGCAATAATGTTATGATCAAATTGCATGCTAGTAAGGACATTATGGTGTCACCAAAACTTACCCTACAAATAACATGAAACAAAGATAGACAAGGTAATGTATGTTATGTATAGGAGGAAGTTACATAAGGGTAGCATTTTTGCTAATGCTCACTCAAGGTCCAAGGTAGAATTTACCCCCTCCTTGAAAACCAAGGTGTATTATTATAAGGATTTCTCAAATGCATTCAAATGAATGTTATTTACATATTGTCTTACAACAAATACCACCCTCACTAAGGAATATATCATGTAATATCTTCTTTTCTAGGAATATTACATGTAACCTCCTCCACCTCTAGTGAAATTATGAGAAATATTTAAGAACATGAATTTGTGGTTGGGAATGTCCTTGAAACTATAGTACAATTTTTAGTAGAAATTTTTTCTCACATGGCAAAATATACTTTAGTAACTTAGTAATAGTCATTTTTTTTTCTAATTTGAACTTTTAGTTTAACTAGCACTTTGACCAATTACAAGGTGCTAGACTAGCCAAAGGCTATGGCAAAATGTATCTATAGTTGGCCATGTGGATAACTATTAAAGAGTTTTATTGCTAAGGGTTTTTTTTTAAAAAGTAGTTTGTAAAGGTTACCAAATATTTTTTAGTATGGAAAAATGAATGTTATATGTTGATTTTTTAAAAAAAAGTTGTTAAGTTCCAAAATTTAATTTGTAAAAAAATGTAACAAAAGCAACTATATTTTAGCAAATTGATAATTACAAATAATGATTGCAATTAAAAACTTCCATTGTCTAGACTTTGAAATTTAGTTTTAAAAATAAAAAGTTGCAATTTTACAAGTTAAATTTGCAACACATATAGTTAAGTAGTCTATGAACAATGCATTATATTAATGTCACTTATGGAAGAATTTAATTATTAAACTACCAATTGCAACATAAATGGCTTGCAAATTTTTAAAAAAAACATTTAATCATTGCAGAAGTTGGAAGTTGGAAGTTGGAAGTTCAAAACTTAAAACGTGTAAAAGGTTCAAAATCTAAAGATACTTAATATTGATTCATAAAGAAACAAGATATAAAATTGGAGTTATAATATGTAATCTATCACTATTTACAAGTTGTACATTTAGAAACCCAAATGCAACAAAAAAATCAAAAGGTTATGGGAGCTTGGAGGAAACAATGTTTGGGGCAACAAATATGGTTTATGGATGACACCTTTTAGGTCTAAAGCTTTGAACATAATTGCCAAAGCTTGGAGTTAAAATTTCAAGTTTCTAACCATAGAAATACTAAATGAGTTTACATCATGGAAACTTATAAGGTTAATCAACAAAATGTGAAAACTCAAAAGGATACAATAGTAGAACTAAGCATCATTAGAATGTTTGCTTTCATTTTTTGAAGACTCAATTGCATCCTTGTAAGGGAGTTGAACTAATGTCAATAATTGTTGCCAAAATATCCTCATAACCATGGGAACATTAGGACCCAACCTATTACAAAGTCTAGATTTCAAAAATTTCAGATTTCAAAAACATATGTCATCTTTCACATTCTCAAGAACAAGGACACTTCCTATTTCAACAAGTTTGAAATATTTGTGTAGATTATGGAAAAACATTCTAAAAGATGAAATGGTATGCCACAATCAAATGATGGGGTTGCCATTAAAGGGAAGTTGCATGGCATCTATTGCTTGACTTTTTATTGTGATTTTGAAGAAGCCCCATTGCATGTTAAGTGTTGAACCAAAAAGGATCTCTAGTATTGAAACTTGCACAACGCCTACCTCTTTAGGGAAATACATGTGAACATCTACAAATTGGTGTTTCACAAAACAATAAGATGTTTCAAGAAAAACTTTTTGGCACCTTCCTAAAGCCAATATTGTAAGTATATGATGCCAAATGCATCAAGTATCTCATGCAAAGGAAAGTGGTTGTCTAATTCTACCAAGATAGATTCAACAATTTTTGCCATAATAAAACCAACCCAAGAAAAAAAAAAGTAGGTTGCTAATAGCCAAACAATTTAACAAGCAACACAAAAAGCTTGAAAGAAAAATTGGCAAAAATTATGCATTCAGCACATGTACATGTGAAATCAACAAAAAATGCTAGAATTGGTTAATGAAGCACAAAATATACATCTTACAAAAAAAATGCAAAATCTAGATTGAGATTATGGAAAACCTATAATTGCCACTTTATTCACAAATTGATTTTATACATATTTTGTGACATAGATCTTGCACCCTGTCACTCAGTCATTACAATGACACAATATTTTATTACCATTTAGATAAAAAATGAGATGTTCAAGAAAGGATCTAGAAAACTAAATCCACCATATATTGATGTTTTCATGAACACATGCAAACAATGAATGGTACTTATCGAATGAATTGGGCCAAATTTTGTGGTAAGATTAATTTAAAAAAATACAACCTTGCTTGGTAGCTTTTGATTGTAGCAATGGAATTACAAACTAAGATATTTTTTACTTGTGGAATTTTGCTCAAACTATGCATTAATTCCAACATAGGGAGGATACATGAAAATGACAACAAAATGATATAGGGAAATGAGAACAAAATGTTAAGATAAGCTAAGATGTCAAAGTTAGTTGCAATTTAAAATTTTGTGGGCATGTCCAAACCCATCTTCACCAAAGAATTATATATTTTGTCATGACCTTCATGGCTAGATTAAGCATGGAAATCAATTTTGTTTTCAAAAATTTCAAAAGTTTAAGCGTTTTAGTTTCCATGATGTTAATCAATTTAACGAGCTCCAAATGCCTCTTTGGACTTGAAACATTAGTAAAAAAACATGATTTTAAAAGTTTTAAAAGTTGATTAATTGGTCTTTTTTGACTAGTAAAATGTCCATTTTGATTAAAGGTCCACCATATGAATGGACATTGTAGTTATTGATTAATCAATTTAATTAATGATGACCCATTTGACTACTTGCCAAATGGGACATTTAATGAAGTCAAACAAAAAATGATATCCATGTTCAAAATGGGTAATGGGTTTTATTCAAATGGAACATTTGGTCAAGTTGAACAAGCAAGAAAAACCTCCCTAGTCAAAATGGCCAATGGATTTTCAATCAAATAAAACATCTCATTAAGTTGAACAAACAAAAATGACAACCTACCTACCTAGCTAGTATGGTACTTATTACCTACCTATTTATTTACTTATTATAGTAACTACTACCTATTTACCTACTGTCTAAGTACCATAGTAATTACCTACCTACCTAGGTATCATATTAAATACCTATGTCATTTTAAGCTAGCTACTATGGTTGGTAATAGGTGGGTGGGTAGGGTAAGTTTAGGTTAGGTTGGTAGGCAATTAGATGGCCAATACACCTCCTACCTACTAAATTACCTATTTAATTATTTTTTAATTATCATTTTATCTACTTACATAAGTTTATTAAATAAAATGTAAGATGTCAAATAAAAAAAGCTAACAAAAATAAACAACTTATGAAGTTATAGTCAATTGGTAAGAAATTGAATTATCATCATGGAGGTGAAAGGTTTAATTATTAATACTTGCAACCATGTTCATGTTTAAGGGGTTAGGTTAGATAAGGTAGGTTGGGTAATTAAACTAAGGGGTAAAAACACAGTCAAAGGAGCCACCCAAATGAGTGGACATTCTTTAAAACTATATTTTTGTATGTTTGAAAAATCACAAGGGAAACATAATAGTTTGGATTATCATAATTGTTTTTGGAATATTTTCCATTGATTACAAAGTTTACATGTTCAAAGTTTGACACAAATAAAAAATGTTTTTGAATGTTCAAAGCGTTCAAACTTCAAAAGTGGACAATCTTTGTTTTTTTTCAAACACCCTTTTCTTCTACCAAATGTGCACCATTCCTTTTGAAAATTGGAAAGGATTTTAACATTGATGATTAAAAGAGCAAATGGACTTGAATTGATGAATTTTAAAAAATAATTCATTTGAGTACATTTGGTTCAAAAATGCTTTTCACCTTGAAAATTATGGATTTTGAAAATGTGACTTTAACAAAACTTGTTCATATTTATGTGATAGAGGGCACGAATGTAGAATACACATGATATAAAATCAATTTTTATTCAAAATTTATTTAGATCTAACATGTAATGTTTAAGATGAATATCCAAAATACAAAAATTAAAGTTATAAACCAACACAGAAATGACATGTGTCATGTACAATCCTTTAAAAAATGATTTTTACCATGGCATCCCTAGCTCCTTTTACTATGTTTTCACCTTAGGCTAGCACCTACCTACCTACCTTTTTCAACTTATGTAGATTTATTTAGTGCCTACCTACTTAGTATTGTAATTTTATTTTTTGAAAAAAAAATTATTTTGATTTGACTAGTCAAAATGTGAGAATGTGAAAGAAAGTTCAGTATGTAAACAAAGAAAAGACGAGCTTGTGAGGGTGAATCAAACCTTTGATCGTTTCAAAATGGAGTGTCTCTGATTTTGCTAAAAAATTGGAACTTGACAATGCAAGTCTAAATCTTTGCAAAGACATCAAGGAGTAATAGTGACACATGAAGAACTTGTGTCTACATTTGGTGTCAAGCAACAAAATGGTTGGAAAGCAATTGTTAGTGAATTCTTGACAATGCAAGATTGTGAAGTATTCCTCAAGTTGTATGAGGATGTTTATGCACATCCTCCCCCAAACGGTATGACTATCCAACCATTTTTTTGCGTGGTTAGTTGGCAAAGCACAAGGGCCACCTAGTGAACTGGGCTCAATATGCACATGACACAACATAAGAACAATTGAAAAGGGTGACATCGCTTGCACCCTTGAAACACAAGACTAGTTTGATTGTTACAACACACAATGTCGATCGAGGTGTAGTGGGAAATTATCCCAAAAAAACCTAAATATACAAGCAAAAAAACTTGCTAGTTCTTTATGTATTAGGATATGAAAAAAATTGATTTGAAGTCTTATATTGTTTGGCAATGAAAATAAAGACATCTTACAATTCAACATTATATTAAGTAATGAAGCTATTGTGCTTGAGAGCTTTATTTTATTTTTTGGCATGGTAAGCATTTATTTTCCAAATTTTTGCCAATTTCAAAAATAATTAATTAGTGCCTAACCATGCTAGGTACTAAGGTAGTTGAGACGTGAACTTAATGGAATCAGCAAAGACCTCAAAGTAAAGAGATTCGTTGATTCTTTATGTATTAGGATATAAAGGAATTGATTAAAAATCTTATATTGATGCAACTAGGTGAAACAAGAGTTGAATAAGACAAGAACTTATAAGATATCAAATCAAATGTTTTTCAAAACAAATAGTTTAGGTTTTTGTCATTTTATTAATCCATATGATTATTGGAATTTCATTTTCATATATTGGGTTTGTTATAGTGAACAAGACTAATACCTTGTTTTGCCATTATGACAAATCTGTCAATATTAAAAGTTGTTTGACATTACAAGGATTCATGTGGGGTACCAACATTCAAATAAGTTTATGATGTGCTCATTATAATTTAATACCTTCAAAGGATGTATCAAAATCTTGATTCAAGCAAATTGTTATTTGATCAAAACTCTAAAGTCTTTGAGCATATTAAATTATGACAATGGCACTGCCTTGTTTTACAGTTTCATAATCATGCTCAAAATAATTTATTAGGATCGAGACATGTCTAAGAATCTTAATTCACTCAAGTTCTTATAAGTGATAAGAACTCTTACATTCCTTGATCCTATTAAATTATCTAACATTTCATTATTTTACAATTTGAAACCCATGAAACTTACAACTAAGCACACCTAACAATTACAATGCCATTTACATTACATGTGAAGGAGCTTAGGGTAAACCTCTAAACATTTTCCAAGTATCTGCAATGCTCTTGCATTTTGCATACTTACCATTCACAACAAGCTGATAGGAATTACTCATGCATATGATATTTCATTGTCAAGAGATCCATTAAATAAACTCCATTGCAGGCAACATGTCACTAACATCTGCCACATCCCATAGGTGTACAAAATTCTGACCTATGTCTTTGAATTCTAATAGTATTTCTTGCCATCACTGGTCATCACCAGAGCCCAATCTGATACACGAAGATATTACCAGTTACAGTGGCAACACATTGCTACAATCAATTTTTCATTCCACCATCAGTTGCAGTTACTATATCAGGAAACAGTGGTTCGACTATGACCTGCAAGGAGAAAATTGGATGGAGAAGTCCAGCCATGAAACTGTTGAGAGGTATTGCCCTGCCTGACTTCATGCTTGCACTGACAAAGAAGAGTGCCTGAGACCATGCAACAAGCAGAGTCAGTGATTGGCATGCCAACATAATTTTTCTAATGTGTTTACTACTGTAATTAGCAGGAGTTTATCGGCACAAATGCCACCATTACATGGCTTCCTTGAAGTTTATCCAGGGTGCGTAAAACATCCCAGAAGTAGATAGGAGTTGCTCAGCTTCACCCTTGGCCCTTCATTATCTTGGACAAGGTTTGGGACCTCTCAGAAGCCTATGGCCTGGCAGATTGGAATTGCCGTCCAAGGAGCAGAAGTCTGTATTCACCCACAATTCAAACCACTTTCCCAAATGAAGCTTAGAAATATATTATTCTTGCTTTAAGTACCTAGGTGAAACCTGAGCCATGTGAGCAAGTTAGGAAGGATGTCATAGTTGGGATCCAATCCATCATCAGGAGTTGAAACAAAGTTCAGAGGCAGCACACTAACACTAGAGTTTAACACTATGGAAACATTGGAATGCAAAACATTGAGGCATGTGTGCTTCATGGTTTTGGCAATTTGTACTTTCAGGTGACTTTGGAATACCTCATTTACCACTGATGGATTGTAATTTCCATTACCAAAGGAAAACCTCCCTGGCCTATATAAACTAGTTCTCCTATATATTGGCAGCGAACAATCTCCCAAAGATATAGAAAGAGAGCTAGATCATAAGGAAAACCGTGCTGTACCATCAACAAATGAAAAGAACCAACGAGAGATGTATTGTCAAAGAACAGACCAAACTGACTGCCATGTCATTTGATAATGCCAATTTCATATTGAACTGTCTCTGGTTGGGAAGGTCTTTTCAAAAATTTCTGCAAGAATAGTGGCTTGAAGGTCTTTGATTTTGAAAAAATCCCCAATCTCTTGCAATTCCCATGCTAAGGAATCAAACAATTTTTCACCAATTCCATGACTGCTTCATGCCCTCTTCTGTTCTTTCAAACACCTTATTGACAGGACCAAGGGAAATATACATGATATCAGGGTCTTTGAGAGAGGATATGATGTGTGCTTGATGCTTCTTGATGCTTTCATTCACATCTGCAACTAATAGCATCTGCGTAATGTTTTCCTGTAAACAAAAAAATCATATGAATATATAAGCTTCACCTGCACCCACTTTATAATGCAGAATCAATCCTACTGTGTGAGATTATATCCCACCCACACACAATAAAACTGGACATCTGTTTTACACCATGAATGCTTTCAGGAGAAGGGGCTAAGAAGAACAAACCAAGCCAAGATTGCGAATCAGGTTTTGTTGGATAAAACTAACAGATTGGGTACCTCTTTTTGGTGGGAGGAAGCCAGAAAGACACCTCAGCCCAACCTCCAGCTTGTGTACCTTTTGTTCATATTCAGCTGTTTGACTCTCCACAGTAAGCAACAAATCTGAGATACGAACCATTGAGCTGTTTATCTGTTTACACATGCAGGAGCATATTCATTCCATCGGTAGCTGCTCTTCTGTCTCTAGACTGCACTGTAGATGCATAGAAAGGACACATGTTTTTTTCCTGACATCACTACTTGCAGTTAAGGTTGATCTGGATGAACATGGTAGTTGACTCATTTTCGGAATTTTGGCTGATGATACTAACCTCCCTGAATGAAGATCTGGGAACTGAACCACATGTAGTTGATCTTCATCTGTCAGGGAGTTACAATTGCTATCAATCCAAGGATGCAAAGTCCATTCCAATGGTGCCTGTGTTCTGCTTATCAAGTACCCATATTTCATAGTGAAATCAAACCCCTCCTGTTCCTAACATTTCTTGAAAACAATATCTATACAGAAATTTGATTAAGTGAAAAATGTCACTCTTCAGCATCACTTCAATACACATTCTGCAAAATGGGAAAACCTGAATGGAGCATACAACAAAAGGTCAAAGGTTACAAAACCAAGAGGCAACCCAAAAAGATCAACAATGAGCAGGCAGGGATGGACTTACTGGTTCAAAATGAAGCTGGAGCACATAAGCATGTAATATGAGAACTCATTGCCCTGAGTAATGAAACCTGTGACCATGGAAGAGGGAAGTGCTTTCCAAAAATACTTTTAAGGTAACTATAGTGTCAATTCTCACCAAACCAAACAAAGCACATTGCTGAGATTCTTGCAATGAAGCACTGTGATGAAACCTAAACTGGAGTTGGCCACCATGCGGAAGAGTCACAAGTTTCTCAAACTTCAAGCAGTACTTTATCTTCCTTGAGATGCAAAAAAGAGCTATAAACTCTGCAATGCAATTTACCTCTCAGAGCCCACATTTGGTACATCTCGCCCATTTTCAGTAGTCCATTCAGAGCCCTACCTTCCTCAGTCCAAGGGAACCCTCACTCAACAAGAAGGAAAGGAAATCCACAATGGATAGCATCCACAGCAGCAGAGACAGAACCCTATTCCTTGCCAGTACCTTGGATCGTGGCAGGATCGCCCTTGAGCTGAATCAGTCCAAGGGAACCCTCAATCAACAAGAAGGAAAGGAAGTTCACTGAATTCACATACAAATCCACAATGGATAGCACAGCAGCTGAAATGGAAACCCTAACTTGTTCCCAGTACCTTGGATTGTGGCAGAATCGCCCTCAAGCCGAATTATTTCACCTATGAGCTTGTCTTGGCCTACTCGCACCAACTCATACATGGCCGCTCCTCCCATTCCATTGCCACTACCACTGGTCCTGAGACCTGCAGCAACGATGACAGTGTTGTTGTCCCATGGGGTTTCCAAATACAAGGTTCCCAACACACCCATTAGTTCTAAAACAACAAAACAAAAAATGAGCCAAACCTGCTGGCACCCAGTTCCTACGGTGACAACAAACGCAGATCTGCCTACTTCCCACAACTCCTCACTCACCCAATAAGCAAACCCAACTCTCCTTGAAAACCCATAAGCAAAAAAAAACAGAGCAGACAACAACCAGATCTACGATTCGACTGTATTTGTTGGTCTTCAAAACAAATCTAGAGCACAATGGCAAAGAATGCCAACATTTCCCCAACACCCATTACTCTCAACTGCTCCAGATTAATGACCAATTTTCGATCTTGTATTGGAAACCGAAGAGAAACTGTAGCTTGCAAATGCACATGCGCAGAAGACATATTGCATACCCACCTTACGGACATAGCCATACTCGCTCTCGCGCTCGTCGTCCTCGAAAGTGACCAGGCGATGGCCATCAATGGCAGGCATGATGCTGAAGTTTAGTAATTCGCTTCCTTGTGTCCGCGTGCGTACGCGCTCGCTTCGTTTTTTTTTTTTTTTTTGGGTTGGTGAGGT
>Ga0209208_10008555_pt1 | contig 13622 bp, 6 predicted proteins | sample S1TSphfallax_3_FD_187694 | JGI IMG/M metagenome (GOLD analysis project Ga0209208, IMG submission 187694) | Host-associated microbial communities from peat moss isolated from Minnesota, USA - S1T2_Fd - Sphagnum fallax MG (SPAdes) (version 2) | ecosystem: Host-associated > Plants > Peat moss >...
CAATATGGATTCAAATTCATTTTGTGTTTCATTAAATTTTGAGTAAACTTGGACAAATTTATTATGACAAAAGTGAATGAAAACCAATGTTACAAAAAAGTGAATTCATTAATCAAAATCAATAGGTTAGCCTCCTAATTCATAACTAAGCTAGGTGAGGAACCTAGGTTAGGCACCTAGAAACTCAAAATTAAGCTAGGCATTTTGGTTAAGTTAGGAACCTAAAATTAAGCTAAGTTATGAACTTAAGTTAGAAATTTAGGTTAGGCACCTAGAAACTCAAAATTAAGCTAGGCATTTTGGTTAAGTTAGGAACCTAAAATTAAGCTAAGCTATGAACTTAAGTTAGAAATTTAGGTTAGGCACCTAGGTTAAATTAAGAACCTATGCTAGGCTACCTAGGCCACTTAACCTCAAATAAGAACATATGCCATTTAAACCCACCAATTTTTGGTGCAAATGCGAAGGTTTGAACTCCTCACCTTTCTCACTTCCATGCTTAAAGAACAAGTTTTAAACCATTAGATAACTATTTAAATGAATGAAATAATTTTTCATTACATATTATTATACACATTTTTTTCCTGAACCACTTATCTATCTACCTTAGGTATCTTTCTTACCTATGTTTATTGTTATTTTACCCTACATATTTATGTAATCTATGATACCCTAGCTTATTTTTAAGTCAATGCAAGCTACCCGAGTCTATGTATAAGCCACCATAGGCTAGGTTCCTAAACTAGATTTAAGTTATTCTTAAATTAATATAAGTTCTTTTAAGATATTCAAATTTATGTGAAGGGTATCGTAAGCTAGGTTCCTACATTAATTTTAGGTTATTCTTAAGCTATTATACATAGGTTATTTTAATCTATTATGTGATAGGTTATTCTTGGTTAATTTAAATTGTTTTATCATGTTTTATTCTTGGTTATTATAACTTATTCCATCCTAATTTATTTTCAATTATTATAGGTTATTCCACCTTAGGTTATTATTGGTTATTTTGGGTTATTCCACCCTATGATATTATAAATTAATCCATTTTACATTATTTTAGGTTATTGCACCCTATGTTATTTTAAATTAAACCACCTTAAACTCTTATAATTATTATAAATAAAACCATTTTAGGTTTTTTGGGATTATTTTAGGTTAAATGGCATTACGCTTTTTAAAAATATATTAAATTATTCCACATTAGGTTATTTTAGGTTATTTCATGATAAAATATTTAGAGTTATTTTACCTTAGGTTATTTTTGGTTATTTCAATCTATTCCACCTTAAATTATTATAAGTTATTCTACCCTTAATTATTTCAGGCTATTCTACTTTAGGTTATTTTTGGTATTTTAATTTATTTCACCTTGATTATTTCAAATTATTCCATCCCAAGCTATTGTAGGTTATTTCTAGTTTTTTTAAGTTTTTTTTATTTTAATCTATGATTGATTTTTTAACTTATTTCACTTTAGGTTATTATAGGTTATTCCAAATTATTCCAAGTTATTTCACGTTAAGTTATTTTGATTATTTTAAATTATTTCACCCTACATTATTGTGGGTTATTATGCCATAGACAATACGCTACTGTACCTTAGTTCATTTTAGGTTATTTCACCTAAAGCTAAAATGTAACCTAAGGTAGAATAATTTAAAACGAATAAAAATATTTTAAATAATTTATGGTATAACCTAAAATAACTTAAGGTAGGATAGATTTCAATAGCTTGGGGTGGAATAGCCTAAAAGAATCAAAATAAAATTGATGTATAATAATTTAATATAGCCTAAAATAATTGAAAATAACTTATAATGTCCAAAAAAATCTAAATTAAAATATTATAAGGTGGAAAACCTAAAATATCAAAAAATAACATATGGTACAATAACTTAAAATAACCTAGAGTGCATAAACCTAAAATAGTTTAAAATATTTTATAGTAGCCTAAGATGGAATAAACTATAATAGTTGATAACTACCTATAGTAATTGAAAATAATTTAAAATGAATAACTTAAAATAACCAAAAATAACTTATAATATAATATCTTATAATAGCCTAGGATGGAATAATTGATAATAACAAAGAATATCTTAAAGTACAACAACTTATGGTATAACATAAAATACAATAATTCAAGATATTTAAATCAACAACATCAAAAGAAACCTTTTCAAATAATGATGAATTATGTCAATTAGGAATGAAACATGATGATTACATAATGACCCTACAATGACATAACTTTAGGCAAGGTGAAATGATTAAAGTGGGGTGACCCTATTTCATTTTTAAGGTTCTTTAATGATTCAAAATAATGAACTACACCCCACTTTTGGACTAGTGGACCTACTAACATATGCCATCATGAATTCTTGATCATCATTGTTATGTTGGGTAAGCATGGCCTTGCTTTGTGGCCAACAACTTGTCACGTACCTTGTTACTCCATGTAGACGTCATTTTTAAAAAAGAACATCTAGAATGTTTTCTCTCCAAATTAATTTAAATCTCCCACACACATTGCTTTCCTTTATAGGACTTTGGCACCAAAGCTAAATCATAAAACTAACTTCATATGGGCAAGTTAAGAATTTCCAAAAATAATTCCAATTTGAAATTTAAAATTATTATTATTATTTTTCCCCTTATACTTAATACTTGAAGGTTAAATTATGTGTGTATTGGGTATCAATTTAATACCCATCAATATTTATTGTTTGGTTATAAAACACCTTGTGTGTGCTCTTTAAGTTGTTTCATTATTGATACGAATGAAAACCAATTGTCACCCAAATTATGGATGATTTGAGTTCCACATGGATGAAACAACTTTTTAAAATGTTGAATTTGGAACCCAAATCAAGTTCCCAAATCATGCAAAGCTATGGAATTTCTAAGCTTAGCTTAGAGGTTTAGGCCAATGGGCACCACCACCATCATTCCAACAAATTCCACAAAACAACTATGTGGTGTTAATGGCACTTAAACTTGTTATAATTTGTGTTGTTGTTGATGTTGTTGTTGTCATTAGTGTTGTGTGCACAAAAGAAATATGGAAGGTGGAGTGCATTTTAATGCCAAACATTAAAAGTCAGACTGAACTCCAAGTTCGACCAATGATGTTTACAATGGCAATGGTTTGATGTTGTCATTGTTGTTGTTAATATGGGTTGCTTTTGTTGTTAACATGGTTTGTTGTTGTAGTCGTGATCTTTTAACAAAAAGGGCAATGGCAATCTTGCAAATTATTGTTATGGCCACGATGCTTGAACATGTGGGTGATGGTGATTAGCCAACTATTGGTTGACTATTCCACACAATTAAATCTCTCTTTTTTCTCTCCTTTTTCACTCTAGGGTACACAAGCCATGTTCAAATTTAACTCCCAAAAGAGTGGTTACCCAAAATCAACACAAAAAAACACCAAAATTATTTTTGAAACAAACAAAAATATTGTCCGTTAACAACTCCCTCCTTAACTACAAACTCCTTTTCTTGCAACATTTCCACAACAATCTTTCTAGTGTTAAAATAAAAACTAAATTAGTTGTAACACCATAACATTATATTGATCTCTTGTGTTTCAAAAAAAATTCATATGCAAATTGCAAGAATCCAAAGTCAAAATACAAAAAACAAAAATCACTTGTTTTTCCTTATGTGATTTAAAATCTCAATACAAAAAAGGTAAAATTATAAACCACAACACGAGAAAAAACCTTCAAACACAATTGTATTCATGTTAAATTAAGTTCCAACCACAACTAACAAACTAGAGGAAACTAATGACTTGCAACCAATAGGTAACAAATTGCAAATAAATATGACTATTTGGAGGTTGGGAATTAAAGTTCATAAAACATGTACAAATTCGAAATTAGAGTTTTCATTTAAAAATTTCCTTTGGCTACCTACATTGAGAAGCATGCATGATAGCAAATATAATATAGTAGGTTTCAAATGTTTTCGATTTGTAAAATACATTATCCATTTTCATGAGTTTTGGGTTTGAATCGTGGAAAGCCCTTACATGAAGCTACAATGAAGGAAGGGGTTCTAGTAATGTTTGTTGGTCAAGTACAAGATTTGGATGGTTATGTTTGTAGTCACTTGCTCAATTGCTTTCCTCTAGGGTAGATAGGCCAATGATTGAACATATAAGGACTTAGTGAATAAGTGTGTGTTAGATGTTGATTATTTGGGGTTGGGGTCTAAATAGAAGTTGTGCCCCATCTCTAAGTGCACTAATAAATGTTTAGATTGTGTATTTTGGTCAAGGAATGACCAAGATATGTTCCCCCAAATGAAAGGGGGGTCCACTTGTTGGAAAAAATCTAGAACAAACACTTATCACCTTAATAACCAAACATGTTTTCATCTTATGAAAAAGGTGTCAACAATTGAAACATGGACAAATTTTGACCCTTGATCGAATGGGATGGGAATGAAATCTATTGGATACATTGTGCAAAAAGGTTCACCATACATCTACTACTAAAATCAATGTTCACAAAAAAATGAAAAAAAATTATGGTTATACAAAAACCTATGTTTTTTAACCTTAAATTTCCACACAGCACCGCACACCACTCTGGGTCTTAGGAGGCCTTCATCATAATCTTTGTCACTTAAACATTCAAGTGTGGGTCTAATTCCTCTTTCCATCATGGTCCTCCTTTTGGTGATCATCATTAGATGTGGGCCCAAGTTTGTTGTTGTGATCTTGATCGTGTTCGTCCTTCTCTATGCTTGGTTTTTTGCTTTTAGTTCATCCTAACTTTTCTTGGCACCTTGTTCCTCTTCGTCTGACTAATTTGTGACCTTGATTGCATTCGTCATCTTCTACTTCTTAATTTATAGTTCATAATGGTTCCTTTTAGTTCATGATCTTGATCGTGTTTGTCCTCCTTTGGTTCCTCTTGGTTCTCTTCGGTTGCAATCTTCATCATGTTTGTCTAGTTCTTGGTTTTTGGTTCCTAGTTCTTCCATATTCGTCTTAGTTCTTGGTTCCTAGTTCTTCCATATTTGTTTTAGTTCTTGGTTCTTGGTTCCTAATTCCTCCTTATTCATCCTAGTTCTTGGTTCTTGGTTTGTGGTCTTTATCGTGCTTGTCCTCCTTTTGGTTCCTAGCTCCTAATTATTTTTGGTTCATGATCTTGATCATGTTTTTCCTCCTTTGGTTTTTTATTTTTAGTTCCTCTTAGTTCCTCTTCTAGTCTCCCCTAAGTTTTGATCTTCAACCCTTCTAGTCTCAATCCCTAGCCTCTCCTTTAAACCCCCCCACCCCTCCCTCCTTTCCTTCAAAATTGGCTACCTTAAGGTAAATGTTGTAGTTTTGTTGCAACATGCCCCTTTGCTTTCATTTGTGTCATTGTAGTTACCTTTACTTCTCTATGCATTGCTAATGAAATCCCAAGGTTCACACCCCTGTACCACAGGGGATGCACCTTTAAACCCATTGCAAAATTCTAGTGAAACCTATCCCTTGCCTTTCTTACTATAGATGTAGACCAAGCTGACATGAAATTTGTTCTTACATGTTTTTTTGCCAACTTTTGAGTTGCCCTTTCAACTAGATTCAAGGAATTAGCAACTTAGTCCTCCTTCTCTTTCTATTTTTGTTGTTTGACTTCTTTTACTACTTTTTGGTTTAATGTTTTTTGATGTAGAATGTTTGAATACTCAATAGATGTCATAACATTTGACTAGTTGTAGTCAACCAATGATTTTTTTCTCCTTGTTCTTCTTATAAGCAAGTGTGGTAAAAACAACAAATTAATAAGAGTTAAAGCATTTTGCAAATTGATAAGCGATAGGGCATCTTGCATTATGATTGAAGAATTTTTAGCTTGTCGCATTCCACAACTAAGTTCAATTATATCAATGGATAATCCACACACATATTCTAATATACTAGTTTTAGGATTATCATTAACATTTGTAAATACATCCACATAATACCTTACATTTGGGTGCTCCAACCCATCAAATTTTGGTCCAACATTTTTTTTTGTTGCTATATTTAATAGTTGTGTAGAAGTTGGGTGAAAACACACTATAGTGACCCCCCATGGGGCACTTTTAGGTCTAGTATTATAGTACATATAGTATAATTGTTCCAAAAGCATGGTACATTTTATTTTGGGTATCAAATTTGGTTTTTGTGCCCTACAGTACTTATTTGTACAAACTAATGTTATGCAATATTATTTTTAAAATAATAATAATTTTTTAAATTTATATTGAAGGATCCTTTAGTATATTTATAATATATATTGATATAATAGGGTCATAGTCTCATTTTGATTGCATTAATTTTATAGTTTCATTAATCATTAAAATAATCAAGTTTAATGGAATAAAAAAATGGCCCATCTAGCTACGATTGTCATTTTTTATTTAAATGTGATTACTTGTCAAATTTTCAATTTATTACACATTTATCGCATCTTTGTTGAAAAAATTCATTTTTCGAAATGAAAATTTTCAAATTAGTTACATGGTATCCCAACATGGTTCATATTATGTGAAATGTCATGGTTCAATATACCTTCAACTTTCATAAAGATTAAAAATCATTTAAATTATTTTTGGAATATATTTGTGTTTTTGAGTGCATAGGTACACTACATTCGTTTCCACAAATATATTTCAATCTCCCATTTTATATAATGAAATGAACTAGTTTTTTGTCTTATTTTTGTCTTAGGTTATATTCTAACAATAATATGCAAAAACATTGTGAACATCTTTTGAAAATTTGAAGTGGGATACACTCAAACATGCACATCCTTGGAAAATAGTATAATGTGACATCCCAAAAGGGGTCACCATAATGTGCTTTCATCTAGCTCGATCGTCCTCCAATTGATCTTCATCTAATACATTATCATAATTAGTAGTGTCATCATTTGAAATGTTGGGGCTAAGTTTTGTTATGTATACATCATTTAGTTTGGTCTTGTCATCCCTTACCTTGGGATTGAATGGCCATATTCTTATAGCCTTAAACTCGTTCTTGATGTTCTTTGTGGTGAGTGCCTATTCCAAAACCTTATCCACCCGCCCAACTAATGTGCATTTTTCTAGTTCACATTGATTTTTTTTACCATTGTACTATCTTTCTTTTGCCTGAAAGCAAATTTGAAAGGTTTAAAGTAGCTCACATCTAAAGGTTGCAAGGCATGGGATGTATGAAAAAACAATGTAATCATGTTTAACCCAAATGTTTGAGCTTGTCTTATTGCTTTTAAAGTAACATGTGAATTGTGACCGTTTAAAATTAATAGGTATCTATTAGAATGTGAGATGCCACCTAGAAGTAAGTTTTTGAATATTGATAGAATTGCCTTGAATATGAATGCTTTCATCCATGCCTTGTTTTACATTCCATGCAAGCCCATGTTTTACATTCCTTGATGTAATCATTTCTAAACCATTCAACTTTTTAAAAAAAAAATTTAGCATGCAACCCTTTGTTGCATTGATGACACAATTATTTTTTAAACCTTGGAATAATGTTGTGAGCCTTTTTTAGTTAGAACTCTCGCACTGATTGCTTTTCACCTTGGAATCTAATCTCATTTGAATTCCAAATGTGATCTCGATTATATGTGTGTTAATTGTATAATGTTTCTAAACTTTGGTAGAAGGAGTTGCATGACTAACTTGTTAGACTTATGCCCTGCAAACATGTAGTCCTTTTGTAAGTTTAATTTTTAGTTTTGGATGTCAATGTTTGAACTAATAACGCAAAAAATTCCTTGGAATTCCATTTGTGAAGGAGGTTAGTTTAGTTTGGGTAAGTTTTGCCACCTTCATTTTGAGTTTTTGTAAGGTAATTGAAAGTTCACATTATTGCATGCCAAGTATCCAAGTCGCCATTGTTGCATCCTTTTCATTTGTTAATATACCTTGTGGTGGAACCTTCTTTGATCTTGTCTTGCCATTCAAATGGTCTGAAGGAGAAGTTAAAGGTATGTGCCAATGCTAGTTGGCCCTTCTCATTGGAAAATGCCTTCTTTTTATTGTGTCCATTGCTTCTTCCAAAGTTTCAATTGTCCATGTGCCCCTTGGGTGTAGACGAGGAGTCTTGTTAAGTTTCTTGCCCTATTTATTTGTGCTCTTGGTGCAAGCAATATGTTTTTTATAGGGTGAAAACACATTACAGGGGGACCAAAAATGTTGTTACATTGTACTATTTTTTAGGGGTGTCACGTTTGAACTTCAACAATGTCATTATTATGAAGGATTTTCACAATGTTTCTGCATATTATGGTAGATCAAAACCCAAATAAGTCAAATTCCAAAAAATTACATTTAAAATTTTAATATGATGTGATGTTAGAGTATAAATTTGTGCCAAAAAAATGATGTCACAATGTATTAAAAAATGCAAATATATTCAAAAAATGATTGAAATGATTTTTAATTTTTATGAAATTTTTAGTATCTATTAAACATTGTGATTCCATATGATTGGAATAAGTTTGTGAGCAATGTGAATAATTTGATAATTATCATATCACAAATGGGTGTTTTTTGGGGTGATGATGATAAGTATGTGATAAATTTACATTTTGACAAACTATCATTTTTAAATGGAAGATGACAAGATATGTGAAGTGGGTCATTTACAAAAAATTCATTTCAAACATTTTTTGGCTAACTAATTTCAAACCCAAACTTAGTGCAATCCAAAAATAGAAACATGCTCTATTATATTACATATACCATCCATACACCCATTATTTTTTGAATTTATTTCTTTTTTTCAAATAATATTAATTGTCATTAACTTTGTGAAAATCAAAATATCAAGCCCAAACACCAAAAGTGAAGCTCAAATTAAATGCAACACATTTTGTAGAAATATATTTCACATACATGTTGTGAAAGTGCCCAAAGTGGCCCCCTTTAAGTGTGTTTTCACCTTACATTTGTTGATGGGCTATTTGGTATTGTTGCATGTGTAGGTGGCACATGCTCTTTATATGCTAACTCCTAATCCACCAAGTTGCTCCATTGCATATGAGGTATATTAATCATCATGGCAGGCCCATGCCTCCTTGCCTTAACCTACAACAAGTTCATCAGTGGTGTCCTCTTTGGACCTACAAAAGGTATGAATTTGAATATCTTATATGCACTCTAAGATGAAAAAAATGTCTTAGCTCTAGATAATTAAAAAGATCATGATCTTTTAAAACATTACTAGAAGAAATAATGTCATAAAAGTGTTGGAAGTCTTCCCATTCTAACACAATGTCTTCAATTGATGAGCATGTTGTTGGAATGTATTTCAAGTTGTGACTAGCTCCAACCCCTTGAAATTTGCGAGAACTAGTTGAATTTGTTCTCATTACTACTCTTGAAGCTACAATTTTTTTAATCCAACAATAGTAAAGGAATTTCTTGTACTTTGATGTGTAGAGTTGATCTACATAAGCAATTCTGATTTTATTCATTTGATTCTATTGAATTTTGAAATTGCTCACATTACTTCTAGTCTAATTTTTTCAATCGCATGTCCTTCAATCTTTGTAGAATTCTGATCATCCCTCTCATCTACTTAGATCTAAAAAAATTTGCAGCATAAACTAATAGCTCTAGGAAATCTTAAAGGAAATCTTCAGTACTTTGTGAAAGCTCATACATTCTAGAGAGTTGTTGCAAATTTTGAAAAAGTGGAATATTTACTCAAATGCATGGCTTCTTGCTTCTAACTTTTACATAAGCTACATGGTTTTGGTGAGGATCCAAATTGTATTTGCGTCCTTTGTAGGAGAATAACTAAGATGTTTTGTTTTGTGCACTCCAAAATTGCTGCTTTAGAATTAAGTTTTAGTGTTTGTAAGTGCATTCAAAATGTTGGGGGATCAATCTTAAACCCCAAGTCCTTTAAAACTGCATTAAACTTGTTTCATTACTTTTCAGTTTATAATGTACATTGTGTGTTTGTTTGGAACTTTTGGTGCAACCTTACTCCTTTAACCAAAGGATTGTTAGTCTAAGTGGGAGTGATTGGAGCCCAAAGTGGCATTCTTTTATTTTTGAACCATTCAGCTTGGTATTTTGAATGGGGCTGGTTTTTCCCATCACAAAACACTTAAATTTTTTAATGGGTGCCCATAGTGCCTGACTTTTTCCCCATCATAGAACATGTTGGTACAAATGAATGCTCTACTAACTTAACGTTTTCTCATAACCCAACACAAAAATCTCCATCCTATCCTATGGAAGGTGGTTAAAAAAAGGCCAAACAAAAAAACCATTTCACCAAGTGTTTGGTAATGGGGTTTTAAAAAACAATTATGGGTGTAAAAATTGTTGATCATAGGCATATGCTCAAACTATTGGCCTGATTGGTCACTGGCCAATGTTTGGTGATAGGTTGCTCTATCCTAATGCTTGCATGAAAAATTGGATGCCTTTGATTGAAAGGTCTTAAACCCTAAACCCAAGGAGTGGAGCATATGAGGAACTATGAAGGCTAAATGGGAACTTAATAATAATCATTGGGCACTCGGTGAGAACATGGGAATACATTTGGGAACACAAATTTTTCAAAGAATCCCATTCATCAGCCCCTGCCCCTTTCCCGAAAAAGGAAAAAAAAAAAACTTTAGCCTCTTGGGTGCATTTTGCCTTACCTCATTGGCTGGGAAGGATTCCTAATTCTAATTGTGAAATTGTCACCAATTTTGGCCTACACTAATGATAGGGCCATGAATTGGATGGACATGGTTGGCCTTTACTAGTGTCTATCACATTCAAAACAATGTGTAAATGAAATTATTTTCTCATCCATCATCCACAAACATGAAATATTCGACACTATATATATATATATATATATATAGAGAGAGAGAGAGAGAGAGAGAGAGAGAGAGAGAGAGAGAGAGGATGAATTAAGTGTTACCACATGTGGCAATCATTTATGAATAATTAATCAATGTGAATTCATATTTTTTTTATTGACCTTTTTTGAAGGGTAGGTGCAAAATTTACAAATTCCAAACTCAATTTCACACCATTTGATTTGAAGATTGAAACTTCATCCAAATTGCTTATTTAATTGCATATAAGATCTATTGAAATTCATCCTTTTAGACTTTTGTGCATGGCAGGCAAGCTTCACAATGATAGACAATTCAAAGCTTAGAACTTCCAAGTTCATAATATTTTGGTCAAATGAAATGGAGGTATTTATTTATTTTCCTGATAAAATAGGAGAATATATAGACTATATAGCTTTTTTTAAGGTTTCACACTTTTCATGGAATTTCCACTTCTAGTAATGCAAATATGCATTTTTAAAAGTGCATTCAAGATGTAAAGTTCAAAAAAATAAAAATAAATTAATGGATCTCATACATTGAAGTGTCATTAAAATACACATTTTGAAACATTTGGACACTATGAAGAGATAATTGAGATGGCCTTACGGATTGGCCATCCATATAAGGTAAAAACATTAGGATTTTTGGGCAAGGAATATGGGATAAAATGGGGAACTATTTATGAAAAACATGGGGGGTTTATATTGGAACCAATTGGAGCAACACATAAGAAACATTTGGCCAAGCATTGGGGTAAATCGATGAAAGATATGTAGGGAGAAACAAAGGAATTGGGGAGAACAACTCATGGAACACACCACAAGGGATTTATTTATATATATATATAAGACAAAATTGAAGAACACATGAGGAATAGAATTGGGAACAATATTAGGAACAATATAAAGATCATGTGGAGGAACAAAACCCTAAACTCAAAAAAATCTTCAAAACAAATTTGTTTGGCAATATTGTGATGATATACCGTAGCCTAGGGTCAGTTTCCACGTTTACAAAACGAATAATAATAATTTTTCAAAAAATTAATTAATTTTTTAAAATTGAAATTATTGAATTTTCCATGACCTTATTATGATAGTGTCACATGAGTAGTGAAATTATTCGAAGTGTAACCTATGATAATTATGATGATTTTCAACATATCATCTTCATATTTGCACAAAAATTCATTTCACTATTTTGAGGATTATTGAATGATGAAACTGACCTTAGGGTAAGGTACCTTGTAACAACATAAAAGAACTTGTAATTTGCTCCTAACAAGTGAGATTCCACTGAAAATGCAACATTGTGAACCAAAGAGATATAGAAGACTTTCAAAGAACTACTTGTTGAGCTTTCCATCCACAAGAAACAACAACCAAAATCCAAGAAAAGATTGATGGCCAAAACCATCATAAGGGAGACAAAAAAAAAGGGAAGACCTAAGAAAGGCCAAAAGACAAACAGCCCACATGAACAAAAAGAAAGAAAAAAGGGAGAGATCTAGTCCCTCTCCATCAACAATATATTTAAGTTGGCATTTTGCCACCAAACATTGACTACCCAACAAATATTTTTTTTAGGAATCTCTTGGATGCTGCCAAAGTGATGATTGTCCCCTAGGAAGAGTTAGCCATATTTGGCTATAGGTTAGACATTAAGTGCAAATCTTTAATCATCCTTCTACATTTTTGGCTCCATACTGGAATATATATATATATATATACACGCAATTTTTAATTTTTAATTTTTTGACTTTTGACAATTGAAACCCTAAAAAATCACATCAAGTTTCAATTTTTAAATTCCTAATTATATGAAATTTCTCTAATTAAAAAAAGCTGCTACTCAGTGCCCTAGTATTTTGGTGCTTAACATTTCTAAGAACACATGATAACATGTTGTGCAGAGAAAACATAGGGATGTGTAGTGGGGTCAGTGAATTAATAGAGATTTTGTTTGTAGTTGAAGTGGTGATCATTTTTAGGATAGTTTAGCCAAATCTGGCTATAAGCCAAAAATAAAGTACAAATCTTTAATCGTCCTTCTATATAATTTTGGCTACACGATGAAAACCACATATACGAATCTAGTGATTTTTTCTTTTGCTTCCCTCACTTTTGGCAAACTGAAAACCACCAAAATCACTTCTTTTTTGAATTTTTAGTTTTGCTTTTTGGTGAAGTTTTCACTTGTAAAAAAAACCATGAGTGGAACTCATCTCATCATTAGGCAAGACTCACACTTCAAGGCTGATGTTGAACACTTATGCTCCAATGATGGGTGGTTCCTATGAATGGCACTAGATAACTAGTGGTTGTCAAGGTGGTTTTTTCACAACATATGTTTTTTTTATATAAAAAAATTGAAATAACCAATTTTGTTAAATAACCACGGTTCTCAAACAAGCAAACCTATGAAAGGATGGTTCATAAACTTTTCAACCAAAATTGGTTTCATGAGTTCACATGTATTTGACTAGGGCTCAAACTCTTATGGGAAATGTTTTTTTCTCTTTATAATATATTCTATAACCTCCCATGGGAACTACATCAAAATGACAAATCCTCAAATTCCCTTTCCTAAAGGGTCAAGATTTTGTGACTATGAGGGCCGATAACTTTTTGGAAATGTAACCAACTAAAACATGCAAGGCCATTTTATTAGAATCTTTATCCAAAGTTTCAAGTTTTCAATGGGTCATGGTTTTTGTTTCAAAAACATATTCAATTGGAGTAGTTAGGAGTCATCTAAGCGTTACATGTT
>Ga0209208_10008556_pt1 | contig 13621 bp, 8 predicted proteins | sample S1TSphfallax_3_FD_187694 | JGI IMG/M metagenome (GOLD analysis project Ga0209208, IMG submission 187694) | Host-associated microbial communities from peat moss isolated from Minnesota, USA - S1T2_Fd - Sphagnum fallax MG (SPAdes) (version 2) | ecosystem: Host-associated > Plants > Peat moss >...
TTCGATGTACTTAAAATCAAGTCTTGTTGGAATGCCCATTGCTAAATTACAATATATTTGTTGAAGGTGTACATATATTTGGATTCTAAGCATTCATCTTTGTCATGTAGGGATCTGTCAAATAATCATATGTTGTTTGGACCCCCACCTGACCTTACAACAATGCCCACACTTCAATATTTGTGAGTGACTATTTCTTGAACTATGAAATATTGTAACATTTTGGAAATTTCCTTTTCTTTTGGGTTGCATCCTTGGTTATCTTTTCAAACAAATTATGCAACGTCTTAAGATTGGACATTAAATTAGAATGCTCAAATCAGGTGGGTGTTTGTTCATGTGTGTATCTATATGTAACACTACATATATAAGTATTTTTGCTCTTTATAATTATAAACCTTATCTAAAGGGCAAAGAAATTGCAAATTTGCTAAAGATGGCAAGACACATATTAATGGGAATTGCAAATGATTAAATTGGTTGAAGTTTTCCCAATTTATCATGCCATTTAAATCTTGGAATTGTGATAGGACAATTTAGGGCAAGAGTATTGTTAGTTTTTCGTACGTTCTTAATTTGTTATGGCTCTTAGATTGTTGTAGCTTGAAAATATTTAATTGGTCACATGTGTATGCATTCTTTTTAAGAACTAATTTCTAAGATATGGAACATCAGAATTCTTGTGGGATAACGTGTTCTTCATCTCAATTAACCTGCAACCAAAAATCACATGTACATGTTATATGTGTGTGTGTATATATATATATAACATGATTAAATAGTCTTTTGATTTAGGTTTCTATGTGGAACATGAATTTGGTTAGATGCATTTTTTGATTTTGACCAAATTGTCCAATTGAAAAGATATGTTTCTTACTACTTTTTACCTTGGTCCTTTCTTTTGAATGTTTTCAAAATCATTTGATATACTTGTGTATTGGAAATGCAAATTATTTTTCAGGAATTTAAGTATGAACAACTTTGGTGGTCCTATAGATCCTGCATTGATCTTCAATCCATCTTCCAACTTGAAGGTGTTAGATTTATCACGAAACAATTTTAGTGGCCCCTTGCCCAACATCAGTTTATTCTCAACTTCTTTACAACAATTGTGAGTTCACATTGCTTGTTCCTCACTGGTCATTTGAAGTTGATATTTCAATAGAGTTTGTATGAAAACCATTAATTAATGTATCCATATGAAACCCAAATTTTTAACACATTTGTCTTCATGTGTTACATTAGGGATTTGAGTTTCAATGGGTTCAATTCACCACAAGTTCCTACTTGGCTTTTTGGCTTCAATCAACTACAAACATTGTAAGTACATGCTTTTCCCAAGCCTTTTTGTTTTCTATGAATATGATGAACTAACCCTTATGACAAATGACTTTTTTTATTCTATGTACCTAAAAACTTCTCCAACAAGATCAAATTTAGATTATTAGTTGTTGATTTTGCTTTTGAAATAGTAAATGGGCATTAATGATATAACAATCTCACATCACTTGAGAGGGTGGTTGGTGGTTTGTGATTTGGTTCCTAACAATATATATGATTTGATCATTATGTAGTTGTGTTTTTAAATGTCATAATTATTGGTTGACATTGTTCATTGTTCTGTAAATACAATTTAAATCTATTGATAATGTTTTTTTTAAGCTTTTAAGGTTGAGTTAAACATGTTGTTTGATATTTGGCACATCATTTGATCTCATATTTAACATAAATTAAAATATGAAGGTTACGGGTATTCTTACATTTGCAGAGCATTAAGTGGATGTGGCTTAATTGGTTCATTTCCATATCAATTGGCAAGTTCCTTTCCACAATTACAAACCATGTAAGAATTTTTCAACCTTGGTTCAAGTTGATGGACATGTGTGTATGTAGTTTCAAGAATCAAAGATTGAATTTATAAATCACACCCTTATTATTTCAATTTTCTTGATCCAAATGTGTAGCTTACAAAAAAACAAAGAATTTTTTTTTGGGGTTTATATTTCATGATTCACCTTAATATATATTATGTTATAGTTTACCATTTTAAATATAAAACAAAAGGATTCATAATCCTTTAAACCAATTTTGACCTAAATATGGTTTTTAACAATTACTTGAACAAGCAACCTTTTTTTTATAAAATTTGAGTTGGTTATAATAAATAGTGTGTAGTATGATTAATAAGATGATTTGAATTACAACCACTTTTTAAATAACCAAAAGTCTACATTGTTGGGGGTATTGGCTCAAAGCCTACCTAATGCAATTTCTTTCTCTAATTAATTCTTTCAGGAATCTTGACAACAACAACTTCAATGGGACCTTATACATAGGGAACATTTCAGGCTTGAGTAAGAAGTTGCCCAATGGCACTATTGATGGGCATTTACAATCTTTAAATCTTACAAAAACAAATATCTCATATGTTGATTACAATTCATCTGACATCACAGATGTGACTACTACTATATTTTGATCACTTCCAAAAGTAACCAAACATAGATTGTGCATGTCATTTTAATTTCTAATTTATTGATCTAAATACTAAATGTTAGGGGTAGTATCTATACATGTATGAACATAATGTAATGAAAAAATATGAAATTATGCATTCACATGTATTTTTATCTTTTTGAACTTGAATGACCTCTTAAAATAACAAAAGAAGTTAACATTGTAAAACATCTATGCAATACATGTCACTTAATATCAAATGATTTTTATTTTTGTGTGCAGACTTGAAAACAGTACATATTGTTCAGAAACATCATTGCAAACAAATGGGCAAAGATGTTATTGTGCACAAAATTGTTTTATTATACTTGGTTAGTACTTCTGTTGGATAAAACTCTATTATATATAATTTATTTTGCATTATATATCTAATTGATAATAAATACAATGGTATTTTTTTGTACATGTAGTTGACTTATGAATAGATCAATATGTTGTTATACATATTTTTACAACAAATATTATTCAATTCCAAAATGTCTTAATGAAACCATTGATCATACATATACTAGCAAGAGAAGTTCATTCAAAAAATAAACTAGGAATGTAAGTGATTAAGGTTTTTAATAGTTTCTAAAGAGATTAAATTTTATGAAACTTTTGTGAATTGTCAAAGTTCATATATATGTATGTGGTTTTGTTTTTTTTATAGACACAAGTAACAAGAATACTCGAAAGGTGACTATAATTTCAACAATCGTAAGTGGTAGTGTCCTAGCACTTGTCATTGCCATCACCATTTGCTTGTTTTGGAAGAGTAGACAAAGACAACGGTACCTACTACTTCAACTTCATGAAAGTAAGTGAATTTGTGTGCAAACTTATCTTTTGTTCACATTGATTTTTTCACTTATATTAATGATTTTATAAAAACTATAAACATCACCTAAATCACAAAAGGTTTATCAATAACATGAGACCTAATTTTGATGAACATATATGTCCAAATTTAAATATTATTACAAATGATCTTGTCTTTTGTTCATTTTTATGCATATTGACAAAGAATACATGACACATGACTTCATGAATTTAACCTATTTATTTGTTAAATCATTTGGCATTTTATAGGATTTGCACAACATGAAGTTCAACCAACAATCTTTGGATACACTGAACTCAAGGCTGCTACAAGAGATTTTCATCCAACTATGAAGCTAGGTGAAGGGAGCTTTGGTGTTGTTTATAAGGTAACTTGTTTACCAAATAATGACATATTGAAAATTTTAATATTTCATATGACATTTTGTCTTGAAACATTAATGTCATATAATTTGAACTATTGATCATTGTTCTTTTTTACAATACAATATACATTAATATTGGAAAGGTAAAATTTATGTTATTTATGCATTGAACACATTGAGACATTTTTGAAAATATGTATTACCATCGTGATGAATAATGTTTTTGTTTGATTCTACCAGGGAATATTTGCAAATGGGGTAGAAGTGGCAATAAAACAATTGTTGGTGAAAACCCAAAAAAACATAGATGAATTTCTTAATGAAGTTGTCATCATCAGTGGAGTGAAACATCGAAATTTAGTGAAACTAAAGGGTTGTTGCTTACGTGACAACAAAAGATTATTGGTGTATGAATATCTTGAAAATGGGGATTTGGCCAATTTGTTATTTGGTGAGTTTTTTAACTTTGACAAATATTTTCACACTTTAATCATTTTCTCGTTTTCCATCATTTGTGTCTAAGCATATTCATTAATGGTAGTAGGACTTTAAGGTTTTATCACACACATTTTCATATTCAATCAATAGATGAGATGTAAATTCTAATTAAATCAACATTTGTGATGTTTTTTTAGGTGGACAAAACAATACGGAAGTTTTGTTTTGGCCAACACGATTCAACATTTGTTTAGGAATTGCTCGTGGTTTGCATTACCTTCATGACATTTCTCAACCACGAATCATACATCGAGACATCAAAGCAAGCAATATTTTGCTTGATAAGAAGTTGCAACCAAAAATTGTAGACTTTGGATTGGTTTTCTTATTTCCTGATGACAAAAGTCACATTAGTACAATGCATGTTGCTGGCACAAGGTGAGTTACATTGATTTTTTTGGCATTTAAATTCTCAATACATATTTTTATTCAAGTTCATCATTTATTTACTTATGTGTAATGTGGTCATTCATGCAGAGGTTATTTAGCACCTGAATATGCAACGCGTGGCCAACTCACTATAAAAGTTGATGTTTATAGTTTCGGGGTTTTACTTCTTGAAATTATAAGTGGAAGAAAGAATATAGATCACAACTTGCCACTAGAAGATATATATCTTGTTGAAAAAGTGAGGCTCCCTATAACTATATATGTGAAATGCATTCAAATGTCAATTAATTAGATTGGTTTATAAGGTTTTTAAAACAATGATGGTTTTACAATTTGTCATAACTATTAATTTCAAATCTTTTGATTATGAGATATGCTTGAGATGTCAAAATTACTCAAGTTAATGTCAAAAGTATATTGGAAGTAGATATTGGCCTACAAAAATTCTAGTCATAGTGGATGAATTTGTTATGTGAATGTACTTTGGTTTCATATGGTGGACATAATAGTTAGTACATTTTTTTTTCCATAGATGGAAAATTGACCAAGGAATGTGGTTTGTGTAGGCTTGGAGATTGCATAGGGAAGGCAATTTAATTGACATTGTGGATCAAAATCTCCATTTACTCAATGATGAAGTCATTCAAGCACAACGACTATTGAACATAACTCTTTTGTGTTTGTTAAATGATGGAGAGAAGCGACCTTCTATGGCTCGTGTGGTGGCAATGTTACAAGGGGAGGTGGAATCAGAGATTGTGGAAAATGATTTAGCATTAGGAAGATCAAGTATAAAATTACCTCCAAGTTCATTATCTAGTTTAGAATCTAAATTGGAACTTTCCAATATTTCTGAAGGATCAGAAACTAGCTCACTAGTGTTTTACAATCATTCAAATGCTAGTATGAATGCAACAAGTTCAAATCTATCTAGCATTGAACTTTCCATTGTATAGGTGAATAACAATAAAAAACCATGAATTTTAAACAATTGATGTAAAAGTAACATGGCAATTATATGATTTTGGTTCCATCTTAAGATGATAAGAACTCCACACATGAATACACTTGCCATAGTAGGAACCAAGTATTTCCAAAGTTGTAAGGCAATTATTATTTGATGTCTTTAAGCATGGGTACATAAGTGGGTTTATTTACAATATGTTAAATTTTATTATTGTTTATACGGGAAGAAGTTTCCATTTCATATTGATTTTGATGACCATGTTTTTATTAGAATTGCAACAATGATTAAGTGAAAATTTTAGAATGTCCTTTTGGAGTTGTTAATTAGTGATTTTGTTTTGATGAAAATTTGTCAAAACGTGATGAATTTCTTTTTAATGGAATATTTTGCCACATATTTTTATTTTTTTTAAAAACTATCTAAAAGGTGCAAGAAACTTGTTTTGGGGGAGGCCATCATCACATTTATCCTTATTGGCTACAATTTTAAGAATTCCTTGAAATAATGTCACTAGTCAAGTTGAAATCTACCTAGGGAAGTTTGCCACCATAGCTCCATCAAGAAATTGAAAAAAAAACATTAGTTTCTAATAGATAATAGATTTGCACACAAACACTCAACCAACTATGTCAAACTTTCATTCATTTTATGTTGACTATTTAATATTGATGTGGAATAACAACACAATGTAAACAATTAGAGATTTTGGAAAAATGACATAAAAGTAGCATGGAAAACAACCTTGACTAATATCTATGGAATTCAATATTATATGTTATAACATGAATGAAATGATAACGTATAAAAATTCTACATTTGATGATTAGTATGTAATATTGGTTTTATCTTGGAAATGATATTTATAAATGTTGGTAACCAATTGAAAGCAATTTGATGACTTTCAATTATTTGAATGTTTTATTATGTGGTGTCAAATATGAAATGTAATTTAGTTAGTTTATTCCTTAGGAGTTGAAATTATGATATGTGGGTATATATAAAGATACTAAACTAGATATTGCATTTTGAACCATTTTGACTTTGTGGAGTGCATATAATTGTAAAGGTTCAATTGTTCAAACCATATGGATTTGTTTTTGAAAATTGAAAGTTGCTTATTTGAATTCAAAAACTACAACAATTTAAATGCATTTTATAATTGTATGACCAATGGAATTTTGTAATCATAAAATAATGTTGGCATGCACATGAGGAGAATACACCTTTTCTCTTGGCATGCACATAGTAACAATCATAAAAAGAGATTAATATATGACAACCTTGTTAAAGGAAAAATTACCAAACCTTTGCCTAATTTATTCTATTTATTGCAATAGTACAATAATTTAAATTTGGGTGAAAGCACATTAAAGTCCTTCAAAATTGTTGTCATAGAATAGTTCTTCTACATTTCAAAACTTTGACAAGATGTGTTTACCAAACTTAATGGCAATATTGTGAATTTTACAATTTGATTTAGTTAATTCAAAAAAATTGAAAGTAAGATGAAAATTTTATATGTGATGAGTTATTTGAATCAAAATAATACCCATCATAGAGTATAAAAATAAGAAACATATTTTTTTTAAAATGAGATTATAAATGATATTTTTGTATATAAATTTAGGTGAACAATGATAATAATAATTAAAACCAATCTACCATTTAAATATATATATCAATATCATTTAAGCACATTGGTAAAAAAACATATTTTTTTAGTTTTTGAAAGCCATAAAAATATTACTAAATATTTTTATGAAATAAGTATGTCAAATGAAAGAAGGGGAGGTCCTTGAAGTTGGTACTTTTTCTTCTTTTTTTCCCTTATTTTTATTTCATGCCACCCCAAATATATGGGTCCTTGCTAGGTCCAAATGGTTGGCAAATTGTATTTTACGTACACTTATACTTACATTGCATACTTAGTCTTCTTTACAAATAGACCATTGGATCAAAGAAGTTAAAGTTTTGATTAACTTGATGCTTCAAATTAATGAGTAGCTCCAATTTTCGAACATCTTCATGGCACCACCATTTGATAAGCCACATGTTGGATTAGTAATTATGTTACCATTTTGTGCATTCCACTATTGGGTCAATTCAAACTTAATGTTTTATGTTCTTTCAAACTTTTCATTTCCACCTTGTGTAATCCCTTGCTAGCTCAATTCAAGTAGCTTGGATTTTTCTTCCAACTTTTCAAATTTCTTGCCATCAAATTTTGCAATCCATAGGTACTAGGACATTTTGACAATTTTCCGAGTTTCTTGCCACCACCTTTTTGCAATCCACCTAGCCCAATTCATGTCCAAACATTTTGGTAGATTTGTAGGTATTTGGTAGTAATTGCGGGATCAAACTTGGGGATTGGCATGTTTCAAGTTCAAACTTTGATCATTTCGATCAAGTTTTTTTAGAATTCCACCATTGGTTTGATTCAAGTTCACCATTTGGACTTTTTGATAGTTTACAAAATTTGTCAAGTAATTTTTGTTCTCACAGTAACTTTTGGATTTTTATTTTTTTCATGAAGCTAACTACCATGTTTAAGAATTTAATTTGATATTTTAATGGTAGCATGCTCAAAAGTATTTTGAAGTTGGTGGGTAGATTACTATGCACATGCTAGATCATTTGTAGAGTTTTTTTCCTCACTCTTATTTGATTATTGTGACCAACTACAAAAGGTGGACTGTAGTTGAAACAATGGGTCCATCAAATGATTAAGGTGTGACATATGTTTAGTGTGTCTAGGTCTTCAACTTCCAATTTAAGCTTTTACACAAGCATGTAAGTTTTTGGTTTAATCGTTGAAAGTTGTGCATGACAACCATTAGTGTATGGAATGCTTGCATTTTTGTATACTTTGAAGAAAAGGAAGAGCAATGTGTTTTGAAGTTTGTCCACTTCCTTGATCTATTTTGTTATCTTCATGTAAAACATTTCTTATGTAACACATAAAATCTCTCAACATCACTTTTAATCTTGACATATTGGCCAAAATTATAATTTGGTGCAATATGCACTTCAAAGCTAGGATGTGAACCTATAGGTATTAGTTTTGAAATACTTGTTCAAAAACATATGTGCGTTCTTTTAAGTTCTCTAGTATGTTTCTTTTCTTTTTGTCTTCTCTAGGAAAACTTTCAATTTTTCTTGGTTGATAGTGTCTTATCTACAAATGGGAAATTGCTTTGTTTTCATGCTCAATGAATTCATGCACATTTTTTGTTGTCATAGTTCTTTGAGAATTACTCTTAAAATAGTGACTTTTCCCTCTATATTCAAATAGGTATGTCTAAAATGGTGAGTTTTTCTTCTAGATTCAAAAAGATATGCTTTTCAAACCTTTTTTTATCCTCTAGGTTTAGTGAGGTCACTACTCAAGTGGCCTTGATGATAAACACGTGTGTTGATGATTACCAAAATTTTAGGTCAAATAATATTAAATATGTTGATCAAGTTTTGTAGAAAAATGAATAGGGTTAACATGATGAATTTATGTTAATTCTATCATTTTTGGGAAATTCGATTGAACTTTGTTTGTGGGAAATCATGAGGCTATTTATTATATAGGTTAAAGAACATATGGACTTCATTTACATTTACCTAAATTGCTATGGTGTGTTATTTAAAATGTTGGCACAATTGACTAATATTAGATGCATATTTTGACTATTAATCAAAATTTAATCTTCTAATTTTGACAAAAACTCAAGATGTGATTTTTTAAAGTTTTGTTTCTATGAAATTTGTGAGTGGCTAATAATAGACATATCCTCTACCATTAGGACTTGCTAAAGTTAATGAATAGTCATGGCAACTAGCCACTTTGTTTTAATGAAGGTGATGGTCTATTAATCACCATTACTTCATTGTTGTTTTGCTAGTGTTCTTTAGTAGGTAAATAGCTCCTAAGGTTGTCAATCTGTCATTGATGAAATGTAGTCTAGTGGAAGGTTCAAACTATGGTTTAGGTCATAACTATAATATTACCAAATTGGTTTACCCATTAATGGCCTAGTGGTGTTAAGTTTTTTTTTTCCAATTTGTTGAGGAAATTGAACTCCTTCCTATTCATGGTCTTTTCTCCAAATTAAGTTATCAACATTTAAAAGTGTTTTGTGCTAACTCATATCATAAATATTGTTTTTGTATTGGTCACCAAACAAATATCAAAGTTCAAATTTGACACTTGGTATATGGCCATTATTAGGAATTGAGTTATATGGCAAGAAAATGCACTTAAAATAATTAGTGTTGTACACACCATTGTCTTAATCTATTATGCTCTATTTAATTGTTATTCAATTTCTTTTTATCCTATTGTCCTTCTACAATTCATTGTATAACCTAGTACTATTTCTACTCTTGTTGTTTGGCTTGTAAACTCATTGATGTTATTATCAATCCAATCCACCATTTTTGTTTAGATGGATTCAAGTGCATGAAAAGATCTCCATATGTATGTGGTATCATAATTATAGTGTAGCTTTAGATGTTAAAGATGTTGGTACAATAAATTGCCTTTATAATCATGATCACGCCTTTGGTGACCATTTTTTTTGTGACACTAACGAATTGTGATTTAAATGTGTATAGTCACATTTTATATAAACCCTTACAAGATTGTGATTATAGGCCAAAAAAATTTACAACACAACCTTTTTATGCTAAAATAAAGGTGCCACTTGATTAAATTTTCTACATGGTTTATTTTAAGCTCTAATATGCATTATTAGACTTAAAGAAGGTTGTGAATTCTGCCTTTTCTTAATCTAATGGTTTACATAAATTTGAGCTCCTTAACTATTAGCTTGTGTATTTTATCAATTAGATTTTTAAAATCAAAATATTCTAGTTTTTTTGGCAAATTTGCCTATATTTTGCTTGTCTACATTAAAAAGTTTTTTTTTTTTCTCTTCAACTAGATTATTTTATTAGTTTGCATAACTCGAACACAAAGCAACACTAACATTGCCAAACTATAATTCACAAAACCCTAATATTTACCCTAGATTTCCCCCATTATAGTCACATTTACAAAGAAAGCTTTGTAAATATTTTGTGTTACTAATGATTATGATAGTGATTTTAAAGAATGATGTTTCTTATTAAAATGGATGGTTACCAAAATTGTGTGACACGAACAAGGATGTGACTAAAATGGGGATGATTATATACAAGTTTACTATATAATGATTGTAAATCTTGTTTATTATTGTTTCCTTTCTTAATTGGATGTTGATTCATTTTTTATTGTGAAATATTATATTGGAACTTAGATTATGCCATATCTATTGGAAAGAGAATGGTAGTATAATGTTGTGAATCACACCCTAGGAATACCAATGGTAGGCTACCTTATCATGTGCCTTGACATTCAAGTGGTAATTTTTGGCTAATCATAATTCATTGTGTAATTTTTCATTTTTTTAGGATGCTCTTGAAAAAATGTGATCATTTTCAAACTCAAGTGATGCTCCTCAGAAGGAGTAACCTCAAATAACAACACATCTTCCCATTCTAGATGGTCAATGCAATACCATGTGAAACGTTCAAGAATGAAAACATTTTACATTAACCTACTATCAAGACTAAACATAGGGAATGAAAAAAGTGGTTAGGTAACATTGACCTTCACAAACCTCTTCCAAGTTGTCTTCTAACAAGATTAGCATGTTCATAAACAATGAAGTTGGGTTAACAAAAAGGTAAACAACAAGATAACAAACACTTGAAATGTTCTTGATAACTATGTAAGTTGACGAAGGTATTTGCATTTGAACATGATGTGCAAACTACAGATAGTTGAACACTATTTAAAAATGTGTGGACAAACCAGCAACCAACCACCCAATTGGATTTTGGATGGTCTTTAGATGACACAAACCATTCATGATTTTGTTGAAAGGGAAAATCCCACTAAAAACTCACCAAAGTGGTCATGTAGTGGGAGGCAATGGTGGTTTAGAAATTTTCTACTTGAAATGCCTTAAGGCATGGTTATAATTTTTTCATTCCTTTTTTCAAATGATTTGGGTGGTTTTTCTTAATAATCATTCTAGGCATTGTGCACAAGGTTAACCACCTTACAAGGCAGGCACGTAAGTAGGTAACCACTATGTAAATTAACTGCTACATGTCTATACTTAAATTTGATGTAGCCATTGGGTGACATAAAATGAATAGTAAGTAAGTATAAATGGAAATATACTTAAGCTAAATTAAGTATTTTGAGGTCATGTTTTGTTAACCTAACATGAGTATGACCTAGTTAAATTTAGTTAAGTTATACCTAGGTTAAAGCAATCAATTTATACATAAGTTTGGTAAAATAGGATATGTACTTAAAGTATGTCTATTGTAGCCTATAGCTAAGTTAGGTATATTGTAATTTAAACATAAGCTAAGTATATGATAGCCTATGTACCAATATATACAATTTATTATGTACCTACCTAGGTATATAATGCTCTATATTTATGTTAAGGTAGGTTATCCCTACTTAATTACATGTAATTAGGTTAGGTATAGCCTAACTTATGTGTACATCATGGTTTATACATATTTAGGTTATATGTATTTAATTTATATGTACATAGCCTTTACATATACTAGAAGAAAAATGGGGTTTTGCAATTAACTTTTGGAACTATTTTTGTCCATACTTAGTGCTACATATAAGTTACATTACCTAAGTACCTTTCTTTACATTGCTTATATATATCCTACATATACCACTATGCTAGAATTTGACATTTATGACTAGGACAAATATGACTAATGACCATTTTCTAATCATACATATAATCATATATGCCATGTTTTTGTGCCTAATTATATTATCGTAACCATGGATATGACTACTTGTCTAAAAGTCTTCATGGATAAGACCATGTGATTAAAACTCTTCTTCACGAACACCATATAGTTATTTAATAATATACAATTTTAAATTCTAAAAAATTGGGAGTTAAAAGGGAAAAAACCTAGAAAGTAGACATATGTATATATCTAATAAACATATTATAAGCTTGTAGATGATCAAACCTAAATAAATAATTAGACCTTATAATTATAGAACTTTTGCTTCAGAGTCATTAATTATTTCATGTGAATTTCTAGATAATGCTTTAAAAAACATTTGGGGGGAAATTTTCAATTTTGAAATTTTTTCCAAAAAATAACAAACAAAATGTCAAAGTTTTTGAAACCACAAAATTAAATAAAAAAATTAATGCATAGAATATAATTGAAACATTCAAGTTGGGACTCTTGCGCAAAGGTTTATTTACTTAAATGAATATCTTTTTTGAATTTTTTGACATTAAATAATGAAATGATTTTTTATTAATGATATCCAAAGAATTTTGAAAGAATTTCACATGCCCAAAATGGCATTCTTTTTCATGTTTTCATGTGATGGGTACCAAATAATATAAAATTTGATCTTTCTTCATTTTTCAAAATATTTGGTAATACAAATTATAATTTTTAGTAATTTATAATAAATCACATTTAATGAACTAAAATGAACATTAAAAATAATACAAAAATTTACTACTCTCAATAAAATTTGATAAAAACTATAAAAGTAAAAAATATATGTGTATAAATTAATAATGATGACATTTAGATTATTTTAATATTTTTTATAAAAATTTAAATTTTTGTTAATACTATGATATTTTTTGTTAAATAACATATTTTATTTTAAAATATTTTTATAATTCCAAAAATAAATATAACACAACATTTATATAATTTTTATGGATTCATTATATTTAAAAAGGGGGGGGGATTATGTATATATACACCAAAAAACCATGTCAAATATAAAATTTGATCTTTCTTCATTTTTCAAAATATTTGGTAATACAAATTATAATTTTTAGTAATTTATAATAAATCACATTTAATGAACTAAAATGAACATTAAAAATAATACAAAAATTTACACTCTCAATAAAATTTGATAAAAACTATAAAAGTAAAAAATATATCTGTATAAATTAATAATGATGACATTTAGATTATTTTAATATTTTTTATAAAA
>Ga0209208_10008557_pt1 | contig 13617 bp, 15 predicted proteins | sample S1TSphfallax_3_FD_187694 | JGI IMG/M metagenome (GOLD analysis project Ga0209208, IMG submission 187694) | Host-associated microbial communities from peat moss isolated from Minnesota, USA - S1T2_Fd - Sphagnum fallax MG (SPAdes) (version 2) | ecosystem: Host-associated > Plants > Peat moss >...
GGCATCTGCAGCTGCTTTTGTTCGGTTGATCTTTATTATATTTTGGTACCATGCCTAATCTGGGGATGGCGTCTACAGAATTGTGCAGCTTGGTATACTTTACCAAAATCTCGTTTTTTTTTTTTTTTCTGCTTCTAGCATCATCAATCAATACTATTGTGGCTTGAGAACCAGTCGAGATTTGTAACAGCTTAAAATTAGCGCAACCCATCAGCAGCTCTGGGATCTGGGTTTGTCCAAACTCTGGGTTGCGTTTAATGCCACTCTCGCTCCATTATTATTAAGCGTCTTCTTAGTAGTAGTAGTAATAGTAGTAAGTACTTAATACATATAAGTCCCAGTTTCCTCTTTGAATGCAACAAACAGTGTTTTGTTTTGAAATTTTTATTAGAATAGCATGGTTTCTATTATATTGTGATGCCGTTCCTTTAAGTTACAATTTGGATTGTATCTGCAGGGATAAGAATCTGAAGAACAGTCCCAAATTTTTTTAAAAAAACACCATGTTCTTTCCAATATAGCCCCAAATCCCAATAGAATATAGCCAACAACTTCCCTTGCTGCTGGTCTTATTGATAAAGAAGTATTTAATTCAGTGACCTTGAGACCGAGAACCGAAATTTGCAAAGCGCACTACCTACATCTTCCTTTATAACTATTGACAACAGGAACCAATACTGCACACTGCACAGGTACTAATAATAAAAAAACAAAATTTGCATTAAGGAAAGTAGAAGATTTTACCTGGCCAGAAAATCAGATGTGGTTGGGATTGAGCAAAACCAACCCAAGGACGACACGTTCTGGTGGCATGCATGAATCGATGGTCATCTTTCTCCTTTGTCCAACAGCAGGAAGACACAGGTTTCGAGGCAGAAGCTTGAGCAGCATAGATATCATAAAAATTGTAATAATCATCAAGGACCTGAGAGAGAAACCACATTAATATAAGTGGGCCCCAACCTTGCTTAAGGTGTCGTTGATATTAAAGAAGGAGCAGAAGCAGCAACAGCATCTAACCACCGAGTGATCATGGAGCTCGAGCACGTGCACGCAATTATGCGAAAGCTGGGAGCAGAAGGCCCGGATGGATTCCTGAAGGAAGAAGCGTCTGCTGCGCGGGAGCTCGCAAGGGCAGCAGCGATAGCTGCAGCACCCCTCGTGCAATGTGAATGTGTCCGCGTGCACACGGGTGCAGGATGGCCTCTCAACCGCCCGCCCGCAGCCGCAGATACATGAAATGTCCGTCCGGTTGGATGATGGGACGGATTAAGGGGAAGCTTCTGTCTTCCTTTAATATAGTAAATGAACAATGAAGCTTCCCCTGAAGCCGGACGGACAGTCTCCGCTTCCCTTGAAGCTGGACAGACAATGAAGCTCCCCTTGCAGCCGGACGGAAAGTCTCCGCTTACCTTGAAGCCGGACGGACAGTAGAATGAAGCTGCCCCTGAAGTTGGATGGCGGACGGACAGTAGAATGAAGCTCCCCCTGAAGCGGGACGGACAGTCGCCGCTTCCCTTGAAGCTGGACAGACAATGAAGCTCCCCTTGAAGCCGGACGGACAGTAGAATGAAGCTGCCCCTGAAGTTGGATGGCGGACGGACAGTAGAATGAAGCTCCCCCTGAAGCTGGACGGACAGTCGCCGCTTCCCCTGAAGCCGGACGGACAGTAGAATGAAGCTCCCCCTGAAGCTGGACGGACAGTCTCCGCTTCCCCTGAAGCCGGACGGACAGTAGAATGAAGCTCCCCTTGAAGCCGGACGGACAGTCTTTGCTTCCCCTGAAGCCGGACAAACAGTCTCCTTTTTGACCTTTCTAACTATTCTATTAAAAAAAAACAGACACACGTGCAGGCGCACACGCAAGAGAGCAGATGATCAAGAAAGACGGCGAGCGAAACAATAAGGATGGCAATTTCGGCTATTTAGATTCTCAAAGAAAACAGACAAACGTGCATGCATGCATGCACACACACACACACACACAAACACAAACACAGATTGAAAAGGTCGCGAGAGGTTGTCGTTTGCTGCATCTGTGGCACACGTTTGATAGGGCTAGCAGCAATGTGTACAAGTGTGGTGGGATGGTGCACTTGATGATGCAACCCTACACTTACACTTTGTAGAAGCTATATTAAGAGGAACTTGCACATGGCTGTCGCAACGATTTTCCAAGACGATGCGGCTCTGCTTCAACAGGTATTAGCAAACTTGCCACAGAAGGGGTATGCTTTTTGTATTCCCATTTGTACTGCTGTTTGAGTGCCTGCCATCAAGTTGTGCAACAACTCCATTATTTTTCTCTTAGTAACAGTCAAGTTGTAAACTTCAAGTTTGACTTATGTTGATGCAAGTTTCTGTGGGAGGTGGAGTGGCTCGAGTATCTTTATGAAAACCTGTTAAAGGTTTCCATTAGGCTGCTGTGATAAGAACCCACCGTGTGTGTGTGTATCTTTCCATGCAGAAACTGCTCCTCATTTGCAAATCTTCATGTCAAATCAGAGCTTTATTCATGTAGTATTGGGTGTGCTGGGATTTCATAGTTGTTTTCTGCTTTCTAGGAAATAAAGCAAAAGGTGTTTGGATGCCTATGCTATGAATCTTGAAACACTTTTCTATGTTGAATCCAAACTAGGGATAAGTTATGAAGCCAGCCCTGCATGACTTTGGATTAGAAATATGCTGGAAGTTTTGTAAGGCTGATAGGTGTTCTTACTGGAAGCAGATATGTAATGCAACATGACCCTGGATGGATGAGGCCAGTTGAGACAAAATCAGAAATGTGAAGGTGGAGATTCTGTGCCCAGATGGTCATCTTTGGTCTTGCATTTAAGGTGTGTGGTGAAAAATTTACTTTCATTTATGTTAGATGCGCATGTGTCTTAATGAGCTCAGAATCATTTATAGAGACCATTGATTCTGTTCATATGCACATTTTTGGAATGATTATTTCTTGTTGTACACTGTTGGTTACTGATAGGGTCTAGTAGTGGAAAGGAACATGCATAAATCAGGCAAATTGCAAAAAATTGTATAATTTTCTACAGATGCCAACAATGATGACTACAAACAAATACAACATTCAAGAAATTTCTTTTGTGAATTTTGACTGTCCATCTTTTAGTATGCTTAGATGCAATCTAAGGCAACATGCAATTCAAAGCCTGTTGAAAGACGAATGAAGCTTCCCCTGAATGCGGACGGACAATAGCTACGGATGACAGGATGGATGAAATTATTAAAGGACGTCAGGATGAAATGAAACTTCCCCTGAATCCGTCCCATCGTCCGTCCGTCCCGTCGTCCCTCTGTCCATCCGTCCGATCGTCCATGCGAATCGACACCCTGGAAGCTCCGAGGTTGTTGACTGCACACCATCCCTCTACTAAGTCTGCTACTATAGCTTTCTGCCCACCAAGAATGGGAAGGAAAACAAAGAATGAAATGTTATATAGTAAAGGACGTCGTGACGAAATGAAGCTTTCCATCCATCCATCCCTCCGTCCGTCCCGTCATCCATCCATGGATGGCATCATATAATAATCCTCTACAATGTGAAGGTTGAAAAACTCTTGTAGTCTTGCAATTTGCCAAAAGCTAAAAACTAATTTTGAAGACTAAAAATTGCTGAAAAAAAACTTGGGAAACAAGAGAAGAAATTTCAAATTAAAAAAGAAGAAGACAAGTTATTAATAAATAAATAAAATGAAAAAAAGTTGTAACAAAAAGAAAAAAACAGAACAAATATATATTTAAAAAAGGGAAAAAACTAGAAAAAAATATAAACAAAAAAATACTTTAACAATTAGAAACTTTTTTAAGCACTTAAAAATAGAAAAAAATGAAAACATATGAAATAAACATATTTAAACATGAAACAAAAAAGGGAAATACAGTAAAATAATCTTAAAAGAAAATTTAAAAAATAGATGATAAAAAATAAGAAACAAAACAGAGAGCAAAAGAAAGAGAAAAAAACCATACTTGAGAAAAAAACGAGATTTGTCTTCTTTTTCCAAACTTCAAACCTGCATCTAATCAAACAAAAATACATAAGTTTTTTTTATAAAACTTATTAGAAAAACTATTTTTTTGAAAAAGAAAATAGAAAAAAAAATGCATAAAAATAAAAATAAAATGAAGATAGACAAAATAAGAATAGAAAGAATAAAACATGAAACAAACATAAACAATAAAAAAGTAAAAATTATAAAACTATAAAAAAGGAATGGAAAAAAATGAAACAAGGAAAGGGAAATAGAATAAAAAAAATTTAAAAGAAAAAAAATTACAAAAAAGAAGAAACCAAATAAAGAGTAGAAAATAAGAAAAAATAAAACTTATAATAATGAAGAAAAACCTTACTTGAAAAAGAATGAGGTGTGTCTTCTTTCTCCAAACTTCAAACTTGTGTCCACAAAAACAAAAATACAAAAGTGAAAAAGAAACACTTTATTTTTATTATACAAAATAAGAATAAAAACAGAAAACACATAAAAATAAATAATAAAGAAGATAAAAGTTTTTTAAAAGAACTAAAACATGAACCAAACATTGTTGAAATAACACACCTGTGCATTAGGCACGTGTGTGTATTTGACGGCACATATTACAAAATGATGCTCAATGATATTGGTGTCGCAATTACTTAAATAAAAAATCTAGTACGAATCCATTTTTGCCTGTGCATTTGACGATACATATTACAAAATTACACCTACCAACTACATTTCCAAAACCTCTTTATATACGACATTCCGCATGTATTTATTGGGACCCTGACCGTTGAAAATCTTGATGTTTGCACTACTTGTGACTCGTGAAATAGCATCATAGAACTGACCATGGGAATAGATCGGAGACGACAAATATACCCCAACATTGTTGAATGTCTGACCTTGACTCTTGTTGATTGTGATCGCAAATGCCACTCGAACTGGAAATTGACGACGACGCAAAACAAATGGCCAATCAGTCCCAGAGGGGGACATGATGATGCGAGGTATGAACACAAGTTTGCTAACATCGTTTCCTTTGATGATTTTCGCTTCAATGACACGCTGACCTAATTTTTTGACAATCAACCTCGTACCATTGCACAATCCTATTGATTGATTGAGATTACGCAACAAAAGGATTGGCACACCCACTTTGAGTTCCAGCTCATGATTTGCGATACCGCTAAATTGCAAAATGTTTAAAAATTCCACCAGATATAATGAATCCATTGAAACTCCTGCAGCAACACTTGCACCTTCATTTGTTGGAGTCAAAGAATTTGCGCTTAGGTATGTGTGCGATTCTTCAGATAGCGATTTTAAAATTACATTGTTGACTTCATCAACGTCTATATTTTTGGGGGCTAGAATACTGCGTTCCATAAGATACATGGCATCTCCAGAGTGGCACCAGTGATGCGGATAGATGGCTCGGATTAATCTTCTTAAGCTGCAATCTTCTGCTAGCAGCCTTATATGGGATGGAATCTTGATCCAATCTGGATCGACACCTTCTTCTTCTACAATGGGAGGAAGATTATCGTCTCCAACATTCAACACCCATTTGGTAAACTTTCGCTGCTCTTGAGAATTGGTTGCCATGACTCGCATGTTGATATGAAGACGAAGAATTGTAACATGCTGCCAAAGATGCGATCGAGGCAACGAAACACTGACAATGTCTTCTCGTCCCCCCTTGGAAACAACAGGCAAGATCAGTCGAAAATCCCCACCAAGGACCACGGTTTTCCCACCAAAGATTTTCTCGGTTGCTTCTGCGTCATCTAATTGCATCAAATCACGCAGGGTGTGATCAATATCTTCAAAAGCTCGACGATGCATCATCGGTGCTTCATCTCAAATGATCAAATCAACTTTACGCACTAATTCGGCCACTTCCATCTGTTGTGTGATGTTGCAAGTCGATTCATCGTGGAGATCAATCGGAATCTTGAATCTTGAATGGGCGGTTCTACCGCCCAGAAGCAACAAAGATGCAATTCCTGATGAGGCAACTGCAAGCACGATTTTGCCTTGCCCTCGTAGACGGGACAGAAGTGTTGTCCAAACAAATGTTTTGCCGGTCCCACCACTACCATACACAAAGAATAGTTTGCCCTTTTTGTTTATCACGACATTCAAAATAGTTTCGTATGCGTTGCGCTGATCACCATTGAGCTTATCTTCTGCATTGTCTGCATCTGTGGTCAATGAATGCCGATCATAAGCCAACTCTTCTTCGACCAATTAGTTTCCTCCATGAACAGAAGGGATGTAATTAGACTTGGGAAGCGTTGGAAAATCTTCGAGGCAGTGTCCATTGCGCATGAGAACCTGATCGATCTCATACAATGCATGATCCTTTAGCGCATCCTCAGAAAGGGTAACAATTGGATCAGCACGCTCGCAACGTGCCATTGCTTCAATGTCATCGCTCAAAGACTCCCAATGTGCATCCCATAGCTATCTCGGATTCGTGACTTCACAAAACATCAACATGGAGGCAAACATGTCACACAACTGCCGTCCTAAGGCCCAAACACCAGCTTCTTCCAAGGCTTGATGCCATTCATTGTCGTCTATAAGCAAACCCATCGTAATGCATGCATCTTTGAATGTGTCGTGCTCTCTACCATCCACTGTCCGCAAATGCTCGTAGGATGTGGCACCTTTGACGCAGTTCAACAACATTCGCAAATAATAACGTTCACCCGATCTTGGGTGTGCATAATACATGCGACCAATGGCAAAGCCTCTCTTGCGGATTCTCCATCACTTCAACTTCTGATTGCACACCCATTGTTCAGGGAATTGATCGAATATAAGGCTTCGTGCAATTTCCGATTCTTGGTTTGTTTTGAACCATTCTATGAGCATCATTCTGGAAATGGCTGATCGTGTTGCCACTTCTTGCACATCATCATCATCGTCAAACAACACCATTTGCTGATTGGGCAAATGGTATTGTAGACGCTCAATGGTAGGAAACCACTCATGCATATCAAACTTGAAGATGCGCCACGCTGCCTTCGATGCAGATACATAGCGACAGTTGAGATATTTTTTAATTTCATCAACTGCAACCACATTCCCTTCTGTGACTTTGTCGCGCTGGCGTGAGATCTCAATAGTTGCACGATCATGTCCTTTATATACGTACTTGAATAGATATTTGACTACACGAATATTTTTGCAGATCTCAATGTTGATGTGTGCATCGTATTTGGTCAATAAATAGACATTGTGCGGTACCACCCAATGATTGTCTAATTCAATGCCATGAACCAAAATTGTGTGCCTCGTATCTCTATGCCGATAAATAGGGTATCCGTTTACATCCGTCACCATCACGGATTGGAACTTGCGTGGGTATTTTTTTTACATTTGCCTTCTTCCATGCACAGGATTTGGAAACGCAGCTCCACGTGGACCATGCATCATGCATTTGGCAATCGTCTCGTGGGCCAACTTGTTTGTTTTTTGAATTCAGAAGTTCAGCACTGATCATGCGGTCTACATCTTCGACCGTGTGTGGCTTGTAGTTTTTGGTAAAGAAGATGAGAATGTGTGCATGCGGCAGCCCACATTTTTGAAATTCAACGACATAGATTCCCGCAATCGTGCGTCCAAGAATATGGTTCTTGTGAATGTCGTTGATCAACTCCTTCAACGTGATTTTGAACACTCGGGTTACGAAATCGGGTCAATCCTGAGGTTGTTGTCCAGGTAGCAACGCTCTCTTGATTTCAAGCCATTGGGGGTTACAAGTGAATGTAACAAACGCATCCGGGCAACCGGCCCATCTACAGATTGCCATGGCATCTTGGTAATTTTGAACCATGTGACGTGGACCTAATGTGAAAGAAGATGGCAAAATGATCCTCTCTCCGATGGCAACAACGCTAGTGTCACCTATAGCGATGGCGTCTTGAAGGCCTTGATAAAGATTCGCGCGAAGTTTTTTTTGATTCAAGCGGAGATACTTCAAGCAATTTTGTTTGATAGCCGCATAAACATCCACAATGTATTGTCGCCGCAATCGGTCACCTCGAAGCAACGCAATGACATCGGTGTTTCGATGTTGAAGTCAATAACCATAAAATTCCGCCATAGTCACATGACAATGTTTTCTTTGAAGCTCAGATTCTCTCGCATGGTCTTCATCCAAATCAACATCAACAACAACACCATTGACCAAAATATTCGGATGCCATCCATCCTCACTATAAGGAAATAGCAACGGATAATGTAGAGCCATGTATCTGACATGTACTTTGGAAATGCATTGAAACAGGCCAGCTTGTTGAGTAAGGACGACGTCACGTCTGTCTATAGCCTCAGAACCATCTCCTACCATCAATGCAGCGACTTCATCAACCATCGGCACATTGTATTGGCAGGCATCTTTTGTTCGAGAGCCAATGAGACGCAATTTCAGATCCATGGGAGCACCTTCTGTCGCCATCATATCCCTTGCCATTTTGAACATTTTGACATAGGGATTGATATTGTACATCATGGTCAACAACCGATCCAACGTCGTTGGATCAAGCATAATGACATGGCGGTTTTGATGTTCGCGTTTCATATCATGAATGTACAACTGTGCAAATTGTGGCCGTTGTCCTTCGGCAGGACATAGGGATCCGATTTTGTGATAAAGTTCACCTTGAATGCGAAAGGAGTACGGTCCAGGCCCTCCTGTTATCGACTCATCAACTTTGGGACCAAGCGAAGTGAATGCTAACACCGAATTGTACATGCGAATTTGATTTTGAAATTTGACAGCACTACTCTCTTTGCTGGTTAAAATAACTTCCAACTCTTGCGGTGTTGCAGGAAGATTCGGCAACAGAACTTTGCCATTCTCGCAACACAGAGAAAATTGTGGGTTATTGTTCATCGAGTTTGCCGATCGTTCTTTAATCCACATTTTTGCGTTGCAGAATCCACATATTGTGTCCATTTCTCCACAATCGCATCGTCCCGGGGCTGACGCATCTTCGTCTCTAAACAATTGTAATGCGTCATTGCGAAGAAAAGGCTATTCACGTTGTTGAGCACGTCGTTATCTTTGTAGGCGATTGCGATGTTCATGTGCAGATTCTGACATGCCTTGAGCTAACGCATCTCCGTCTCCAAACAATTGTAATGCGTCATTGCGAAAAGAAGGTTGTTCACATTGTTTAGCACGTCGTTATCTCTATAGGTGATTGCGACGTTCTTTCTGTAGGCGATTGCGACGTTCATGTGCAGATTCTAACGTGCCTTGAGCTAACGCATCTCCGTCTCCAAGGAATTGCAATACATCATTATGAAAAGAAGGTTGTTCACGTTGTTTAGCACACCATTCTCTCTGTAGGCGATTGCGATGTTCTCTCTGTAGGCGATTGCGACGTTCATGTGCAGATTTTGACGTGCCTTGAGCTAACGCATCTTCGTCTCCAAACAATTCGAGCATCTTGGGGCAAGGGGTTTCTCCTGCACTCTTCGAAGAAGGTGAAGGTTACACAAAAATTAATTTGTAAATCCCTATCAAATCCAGATGATTTAAGATTAATGGAAAGTTCGCAAAGCTCTCAATGATCTAGAGCTAAACTAAAAGTCATCCTTTAGTTACGTACAACATCTTCAACAGACTATGTGTTAAAGTTGACCATGTACTATAGGGGACCCATTTTGCAGCATGGCAGACAATTTATTGAACAACCAATTAACTAACTAAACTGTTAGAGGTGCCTGCAAAGGTGCATACATGAATTTGTTGCCCATCTGGACGTGCAAGGATCCAGATGGGCAGTGATTCCAATTGTGGAAGGTTACAGCTGAAGTTCAATAGAAGAATCATAACTGCCCATGCACCTAGTACCCGCTGAAGCAAAGCCATTGAAGCCAATGATGTGCAAAAAAAATAGATTATGGTGAAGTACCTAACCACCAGAACAAGCACCCAATACCCGTTGAAGCAGAGCCACTGAAGCCAATGTAAGTAGAGTCTTGGTTTTAGTGTTCTGAAGGTTTTCTGGAAGCGATGTAAACTATCAACCAGAGTGACGATGGGGGTGAAGAAGTTCAAATTCAAAAACCCATGGAAGGATCATTGTCACAACCCCACTTTGGCCAAGTGTGGGGGTGAAGCCCAACACTTCCAAAGTTGGGGATTTGGAGTCCTCCGGGACTCCCGAATGTTTAGAGTTCGACAGAAAGGCCCAAAACACCTCGCATTGATGTGTTCTTGGTGTCATTGGAAAGGTCTTGAAGCGTAGATATATAAAATGGCCTCGCATTGGTCATTTGGACATCTGTAGCTCAAGTTATGGGCAAAAGAAGGGCCGGGAGTCAAACTGCCAGTTTGACTCCCGACCACTAAAATTCGGGAATCGACCTCTTCCCGACCTCCGAATTAAGAGTGCGATACGTCGTTGGAAAGATCTCGACGAGGGCTAAAAGTTTGGTTCAGAACTCGTTGCGATCAAACTTCTCAATCGGGAGTTATGGGCTCCCAAAGTCCCAGGACTCCACCTGGGACAGTTTCGGGACAATTTCGGGACTCCAACTTGGGAGTCCCAGGAAAAAGAGCCATTTGGATGTAGTCTCGGCGGAGTGGCGCAGAGAATACTATATGGGGGAAGGTGGTGGTTTCCCCTGAATCCGGGCCGTGGTGTGTCTTGTGGTCCAAAGTGCCCGTGGCTTGTCCCAAGAACCAAGGGTGTCCCGGAAATGTGAACTAACCACTTTGTGGTTTGTTTTGATGCAGATTCAAGCTTGATCTACTAAAGCTTCTTCCTAGTCTAATCCCGGGACTTCTAGCACGCCCCTCTACCCCTCTATAGTGCTGGAAGTCGGGAGCGCCCTTCCGAGTCCCTCTTTCCGCAACTACACTTTGGTGAAACCTCAAGGGGGTTCACCCCGGGACTTGGGAGTGCGTCAATCATTACCAGTGTCCGGATCTGGTGTTGGTGAGGAGGAGGAAGAATACGCTGCTGCCATGCAAGGATGTTCTTCGTCAGGTCGATTAACGCATGAAGGTAGTGTTTTTCAGCTGCTCTCCCAAGTGTAGCAGCAATCATCGAAGCGTGAAAAATTGTTGGAAGAAGAAGATAAAGAACATGAAGAAGGGAACTCGTACCAAGAAGCCGCCAATACTAACGATTCCTGGTATGTTTCAGTAGTCTTCCCTTACCAAAACAAAACCAGCTTTTGCAAGTAGATTCTGAGAAGTGCCCGATACAAATTGTTTACCGCTATTGTAGAGGGACGCAGCAGCAGCACGTCCACTGGAATGCATGAAACTGGAATACATATATATATATAGTTACAGCTCACTAACTGCAACAACAGGATAGAAGACAATTGCCACTGTGAAAGTTAAAATTCTGATGATCGCACTCGCAATTAGGGGAGGATTCAAATTTGGGTCAGCTGGATTAGTTGCCGTAGGAGCAACCTGCATGATCAGACAATCACATGCAATATTAACAATGTGTGCTCATAGCTCCCCCCTTGACACCTTCATTTTTACTCTAAGAAGCAAACTACCCAAATTCCTGCCTTGCCAGAATATAGCACCTGAATAATATACTGGTTGGGCAAGAGGTCCCGTAGACTTCAATTGTTTCTCTGAACGCCATTGCCCGTGAAGTCCGGGATATGCATTTCATGGTGGCTTCATGAAAAGTCTTAACATTTTGCACACTTAGGGGGCCTGACATCCACATTTGATTACTCGCTAATCTACAGGTGGAATTTACTCTACGGTATGCAATAGTTGAATACTATTAAGCACATGATTAGAAGATATAGGAGCCCGCATCTTCACTCCAACAACTGCTACTATACACAACATCACCAAAAACTGGACAGCACATCATGCTGAAGTATCTCAGCTAAAGGTCCCAACTGAAAATCACTTTGGCATTTCATATAGTAATCTAAACAATACTTGGTTCAATCCAAATATAGAGGCAACATTGAACCAGACTGCCACACCTTAGGACATGTGCATCCAACAGTAAGCTCAACCTTATTAATTCTTCCCAGAGAGGAACTGTCCTTACATGATATCTCCCTAGAATGACTATCAGACCAATAATTCAACAGGCTTTGAACTGCATGTTGCCTTAGATTGCATCTAAGCATACTAAAAGATGGACAGTCAAAATTCACAAAAGAAATTTCTTGAATGTTGTATTTGTTTGTAGTCATTGTTGGCATCTACAGAAAATTATATATTTTTTTGCAATTTGCCTGATTTATGCATGTTCCTTTCCACTACTGGACCCTATTAGTAACCAACAGTGCACAACAAGAAATAATCATTCCAAAAATGTGCATATGAACAGAATCAATGGTCTCTATAAATGATTTTGAGCTCATTAAGACACATGCGCATCTAACATAAATGAAAGTAAATTTTTCACCACACACCTTAAATGCAAGACCAAAGATGACCATCTAGGCACAGAATCTCCACCTTCACATTTCTGATTTTGTCTCAATAGGCCTCATCCATCCAGGGTCATGTTGCACTACATATCTGCTTCCAGTAAGAACACCTATCAGCCTTACAAAACTTCCAGCATATTTCTAATCCAAAGTCATGCAGGATTGGCTTCATAACTTATCCCTAGTTTGGATTCAACATAGAGAAGTGTTTCAAGATTCATAGCATAGGCATCCAAACACCTTTTGCTTTATTTCCTAGAAAGCAGAAAACAACTATGAAATCCCAGCACACCCAATACTACATGAATAAAGCTCTGATTTGACATGAAGATTTGCAAATGAGGAGCAGTTTCTGCATGGAAAGATACACACACACACGGTGGGTTCTTATCACAGCAGCCTAATGGAAACCTTTAACAGGTTTTCATAAAGATACTCGAGCCACTCCACCTACCACAGAAACTTGCATCAACATAAGTCAAACTTGAAGTTTACAACTTGACTGTTACTAAGAGAAAAATAATGGAGTTGTTGCACAACTTGATGGCAGGCACTCAAACAGCAGTATAAATGGGAATACAAAAAGCATACCCCTTCTGTGGCAGGTTTGCTAGTACCCGCTGAAGCAGAGCCGCATCGTCTTGGAAAATCGTTGCGACAGCCATGTGCAAGTTCCTTTTAATATAACTTCTACAAAGTGTAAGTGCAGGGTTGCATCATCAAGTGCACCATCCCACCACACTTGTACACATTGCTGCTAGCCCTATCAGACGTGTGCCACAGATGCAGCAAACGACAACCTCTCGCGACCTTTTCAATCTGTGTTTGTGTGTGTGTGTGTGTGCGTGCATGCATGCATGCACGTTTGTCTGTTTTCTTTGAGAATCTAAATAGCCGAAATTGCCATCCTTATTGTCTCACTCTTCGTCTTTCTTGATCATCTGCTCTCTTGCGTGCACGCCTGCACGTGTGTTTGTTTTTTTGTGAATAGAATAATAAGAAAGGTCAAAAAGGAGACTGTCTGTCCGGCTTCAGGGGAAGCGGAGACTGTCCGTCCGGCTTCGGGGAGCTTCATTCTATTGTCCGTCCGGCTTCAGGGGAAGCTTCATTGTTCCTTTACTATATGTAATATATAATACTAGCATGTACCTGTTGCGTTCGCTACCAGGATA